>Ga0209533_1000610_pt1 | contig 33861 bp, 24 predicted proteins | sample COG_04_FD_184748 | JGI IMG/M metagenome (GOLD analysis project Ga0209533, IMG submission 184748) | Pelagic Microbial community sample from North Sea - COGITO 998_met_04 (SPAdes) (version 2) | ecosystem: Environmental > Aquatic > Marine > Neritic zone/Coastal water | place: Helgoland, sampling...
CCGCAGCTGCTGCGTTAATGCAAGCCCAAGCAAAGCCCCAGCCCTTTTGTATAGTGGATGCAGGCAGTGCCGTCACACTCGATTTTGTCAGTGCTGCCGGCGTACATTGCGGTGGTTACATTACTCCCGGCTACTATTTGCAATTAAAAGCGTTGCTGGCAGGCACCCAAAAAGTGATGGCTGGTGAGCAGGCGTCGGTAGAGCTGATTGCGCCGGGTAGTAATACCAGTGACGCCGTGCATGTGGGTATTGCCGCATCAATCGTCGCGCATATAGAGCGAGGCGTTGCACAATTTAAAATGGCTCAGGGTGCATCGCCACAGGTTTTTATTACCGGTGGCGATGCCGAGTTATTGCAGGGTTTGAGCAGTTTACCGATGGTCCATCGGCCGCACCTCGTATTGTCTGGACTGGCTCAATTACTCCCTTGAGGAATAAATTTAAAAGAAATAGGGTCATAGCATTGCACCGCTGGCCTAACTCGAATAAACTGCGCCGCCTCAGAAGTGTTGCTAATGTTAATGTATGCTTCGCGTGCTATGAGTGCCTTGCCATTTGGGCGCTGAAAAAAGTTTCAAAAGTGGGCTGGCGTAGCTCAGTTGGTAGAGCAGCTGACTTGTAATCAGCCGGTCGGGGGTTCGACTCCTCTCGCCAGCTCCATTTTTTCTATATTAAAGGGTTACCATGGGTAGCCCTTTTTTATTGTCTGCGTTTTCTGAGCTAGGTAGCTGGTTGGGTAACTTGTTAAGTGGTCGGAATGAATGCGGCTCGTTTTTGAAGCCTCACCACAGCCCTCTAAATGTGAAGCCATTTAAGCGCGGAAGTACAGTTGTCGCTTCGGGAAGTTGTTGGTACGGTTGCGCCAGGCAGCTAACCGATGGACTGTTCATGCCGATAAGTCAGTCCCCTCAGGTCCTTTTTAATCGTTTTTCTATTACCTTTGTCATTTGAACTCCTGTTCTTTGAGTCAACTTGTATTGAGCCTTACCTAGGTACAATTCTATCTGCTCAATTCTAACTGCCTGCCTGACAACGTGATGCCTACCCAATACGTCCATAATCGTTGATAGCGATTTTTAACCTATTCCTAGTCTCTGCTGCTGTTCTAAGTAGTTGATGTTGCCCCTAATAGAAAGTATTATAAGTATTATAAAATAAAATATTCACCGAATTGTGGTATCGAAAATTGCAGTGGGTGTTGAAAAAAATGCCTGAAAAAATAGTGACTTATTAAAATGATCGATAGAAAAGAAGAATTTTCAGATAAGCCTGTTGACCAAATTACGCAGTTAAAAAGCCATATTAAACTTTTAGGCGCATTGCTCGGAGACACCGTTCAGAGAGTGGAAGGTGACGAGGTATTTAAAAAAATCGAGATAATTCGACAGTTTACTAAACAAGATCAGCCTGTTGATGAACAAACACAGGATGGGCTGCTGGATTTATTGAAATCTATTCCCGACAAAGAGTTGCTACCCGTCGTTCGTGCCTTCACACATTTTTTGCACTTGGCCAACGTTGCTGAAAGACACTCCGAGGACTCCCTGTCTGATTTCTCAAATGCAACATGGGCAGATAATTTTGATTACTCCGCAATCGCAAACGAAATTGATCAAACCGATATTGAATTGGTGCTCACAGCGCACCCAACGGAAATAACGCGCCGAAGCACCAGTTATAAATATCGCGAGATTAGCGATTGCCTATCAATGCTTGACCAGATGAGTCCATCGAAAAATGCTGTAGCTGGCGCAGACTATGAAAAGGGGATGGCTCGGCTGAAAGAGCTAATTATGCAACTTTGGCACACCCCAGAGTTTCGAGAAGCAAAACCAACTCCTTTAGATGAGGTCGCTTGGGGATTAGAAGTTGTTGAAAAATCGTTATGGAATGCCGTCCCAAAATTTTTCCGCCAGCTAGATAAGTATCAAGGTTCCGGTGCATTATCGCCGCAATCCATTGAAAGGAACCCAGTACGGTTCGCTTCATGGATGGGCGGTGATCGAGATGGGAACCCCAACGTTACCGCTTCCATTACCCTGCAAGCGATACGTATGCACCGACGTAAAGCACTCGAGTTGTACGCAAAGGATATCCAATCATTAATTGATGAGTTATCGATATCTTCTTGTAATGAGCAATTACGCATTGCTACGCAGAACGCACGGGAACCTTATCGAACTTTATTGAGAGGGATACGAAGCTTAATTCATCAATCTATTTGGGTGTTAGATGCTGCTATTAATGGAAAACCAATTTCAGAGTCACCCAAGATCGTGGATATTAAGCAGCTTCACGTCCCATTAAAGAGCTGCTATGAATCGCTGATTGAGGTGGGCCTGAGTGAGATTGCAGAAGGGAAATTGTTAGATGTGATCCGTCGTGTCGAGTGTTTTGGACTTTATCTCATGCGGCTTGATATTCGACAGGAGAGTGGGCGACACGCAGAAGCGATTGCTGAAATTGTTGATTATTATCAACTCGGCAGTTACCAGACTTGGAGCGAAGAAGAGAAACAGAAATTTTTATTGGCTGAACTAGAAAGCCCTCGTCCTCTTATAGGTGAGCAATGGCAGTTATCTTCCAATGTCCAAGAGGTCATGGATACGTGTCGAATGGTCGCTGAAAGCACATCGTCTGCAATTGCTTCCTACGTCATATCGATGGCTCGATATCCATCTGATGTCTTAGCGGTTAAATTGTTACTTAAAATATGTGGAGTGACTGAGTCGGTCCCAGTTGTTCCATTGTTTGAAACGTTAGATGACCTCAATGCTGCTGCGGAGGTCATCGGCCAATTATTCAAGATCGACGAATACCGCGAGACATTGGGCGGCGAACAGATGGTCATGATTGGTTATTCTGATTCGGCAAAAGATGCGGGAATGATGGCGGCAGGCTGGGCTCAGTACCAAGCTCAGGAGCAATTGCTGTTAGTTGGCCAGCAGCACAAAATCAATATTCTATTGTTTCATGGACGAGGAGGAACAGTGGGGCGTGGCGGTGCGCCCGCACATGCAGCATTGTTATCTCAACCTCCGGGGTCTCTGCATTCTGGGTTGCGAGTAACGATCCAGGGCGAAATGATACAGGCACAGCTCGGTTCAACCGGCTTAGCCTGTGGTTCGTTAATGAATTTTGCTGATGCTGTATATCGTGCCAATGCTTGTCCACCGCCGTTGCCGGAAAAAAATTGGCGCATCGTGATGGATCGATTGGCTAAACAATCCTGCGATCACTATCGCGAAATTGTGCAGCGGTCTTCGACTTTTTGTGATTATTTCTATACCGCAACACCGATACGGGAGCTTTCCACATTGCCCTTGGGCTCTCGACCTGCCAAACGTTATCAAGATGGAGGGATTGAGGCGATACGTGCAATTCCCTGGATCTTTTCATGGAGTCAAAATCGATTGATGCTACCTTCTTGGCTTGGTGCTGGGCAATCACTTTTAGCAATCATTGAAGCCGGCGGCCAAGATAATCTAGAAGCAATGTGTGAGAAATGGCCCTTCTTTTCGACTCGCCTTTCGCTATTGGAGATGGTTTATATCAAAGCTAGTCCCGAAATGTCTGCGCATTTTGATAGCTGCTTGGTGCCGGAAGAATTGCGATCGCTAGGTAAAACACTTCGAAGCCAACTTCTATCTGACATTGAAACTGTACTGAAGATAGCAAATGAAGAATCATTGATGCAAAACTTACCAAGAGAGAAAGCGTTAGTACGATGGCGTGAGGCATATACCGATCCTCTTAACTTACTACAAGCAGAATTGCTCGCACGCTACCGCAAGGATGAAGACTCAGTGGTTACTAGTGCCTTAGCTATTTGTATATCTGGCGTCGCCGCAGGTATGCGAAATACTGGGTAAACATTGAATTTCAAAACAATATTTGCAAAAACATATAGGCCTGTAAGCATGAAATTATTTGCTCTGACTGATCTTTGTAAATGGCTGGCTGTCTTATCGCTCACTGTTAGTCACCTGGTATTCGCGCGATCAGACATTCCATACTGGCAAGATATTAACGTCATTCAAAAACGAGCCGAATCTCCTCGATCCAGCTTTTATGCCTATGAAAATAATCAATTAGCTAAAGTGAATCAAAAAGAAGCCTCGCGGTTTTATCAATCGCTGAATGGGAAGTGGCATTTTCATTGGTCCGAAAAATATTCATCAAGGCCAAAGACGTTTTGGCAGAATGACTTTGATGTAAATGGATGGGACAAGATATCAGTACCCTCCGTATGGGAGCGCAAAGGTTATGGCTACCCCATTTATGTTAATCATGGCTATCCATTTAAAGCTGAACCTTTTACGGTACCCAACGATAAACAAAACCACGTTGGTTCTTACGTTCGCTTTTTTGAAATACCCGCCGATTGGGGTAGTCGGCGCGTCCATATCGATTTCGGTGCGGTGAGTTCTGCATTCACACTGTGGGTAAATGGTAAAGAAGTCGGCTACAGTCAAGGCAGTCGTACACCTGTGGAGTTTGATATAACTGATTTTGTCAGCACGGGTAATAATAGGATAGCTGTCGAGGTCATGCGTTTTAGTGATGGTAACTGGCTTGAAAACCAAGATTCCTGGAGCTTGACCGGTATTTTCCGAGACGTGTCTCTTTATGCGCGGCCATATATCCACATCCGAGATTATTTTGCCCGCACCTATCTCACGAATGGATATAAGGATGGACTTATCCAGTTAGATGTTGACCTGCGTAATTACAACTATTCAGATAGGGCAGGCACACGCTATACACTCGAGTATCGCCTAGAGTTTCAGGACAAATTATTAGTATCAGATGTTGTCGGTATCGATGTAACCGATGCGTCGAGTAGCGTGAGCATGGAAATAGCCATAGATCAGGTTTTCGCTTGGTCTGCAGAAGCTCCACATCTATATGATCTGGTGCTATGGCTTAAAAATGATCATGGCGCACTGCAAGAGGTTATACAGTGCAAAGTAGGGTTCCGCTCAGTGGAATTGAAAAACGGTCGAGTTTTAATTAATGGCCGCGCTATCAAATTTAAGGGTGTTAACTTACATGAATTCCATCCCGAGACCGGCTATGTCGTCGATGAAGACACCATGATTGAAGACTTGCGTCTCATGAAAGCTGCGAATATCAACTCGATCCGCACCTCCCATTATCCACAACCCAGGAGATTTTATGATCTAACGGATAAGTTTGGCTTTTATGTCATCGACGAAGCAAATCTGGAAACACATTTGTTCAGAAATGATCCTGAGCTTGCACCAGCACGAAAGCCAGAGTGGGCTGAGCAGATGCTAGATCGTACTACAAGGATGTTGGAGCGGGACAAGAACCACCCATCGATTGTGATGTGGTCTCCAGGTAATGAAACAGGTATTGGGAAAAACATCACTGATATCTATCAATGGGTCAAGGCGAGAGATGATTCGCGGCTTTTCCAGTACGCCGATGACACCTATGTCGAACACGAAGGAGTGAGGGCATTGCAAGACCGCTGGGAATTTGGTCAGGCGTCGGATATGTTAACGGCCTTCTATCCCTCTCCCTGGGAGTTAGAAGAATTCGCACAAACACGAAGCGATGAAAGCTGGATTATGAGTGAATACTGGCATTCCATGGGGAATAGTTTGGGAAATGGCCGGGCGTTTTGGAACGCTATCAATCGCCATAGCAATCTGCAGGGAGGATTCATTTGGGACTGGGTGGATCAAGGCATGAAGGAAACTGATAAGGATGGACGTATTTGGTGGAGTCATGGCGGCGACTATGGACCGGAGGATGTGCCGTCGAGTGCAAACTTTGTTCACAACGGTGTAGTTTTCCCTGATCGTCGTGTCAAACCCGCTTATTGGGAGGTGAAACGTGCTCACCAGGCAATCGAATTTACGGACTATGATCGGGGAAATGGAAAAATACGCATCACAAATCGATTCGACTTTACTGACCTGTCAGAGTTTGATTTGAATTGGTCTGTCTTGGCTGATGGAGAGGCCATTAAGTCAGGAAGTTTGTCGTTACCGTCAGTGCTTCCCTCAGAACAGAGTATCGTCGATATAGGCAAGATAAAGCCACGTCCAATCAAACGTGGAACAGAGTACCACCTAAATCTTTCAGTTGTTAGACGCATTGAGCAGCCATTGCTTCCAAAGACGCATGTATATGCTGTAGAACAATTCGATCTACCATTTTTGCAGTCAGAGGAACACAAATCTAAAAAGCAGGGCACAGTTGAGGTTACGTCAAGCGATAATGAATATACCCTCATTGCTAAGCATGTTGAACTCCAATTTTCAAAAAGTACGGGCGCGCTAATTTCTTATGCCCTTGATGACACTGACTTATTGAAATCCCCCTTAGTCCCTTCATTTTGGCGTGCCATGACTGATAACGATTATGGTCAGCTCTACGACAACCCCTATGGTTACTCGCCTGCAACTTGGGATCCACGCTGGCGCAAGGCTGGAGAACAGCGGCAGCTTCGTGATATGGAATTTACGCCTCAGGATGATGGCAGTTTTTTGGTGACTACTGTTTTCGATATTGTTGATATCAATATTGGAGAAGATGGCGTATCAAAACTCGCTGATCTGACAGTTCAATACCGCGTATTTGGCAATGGCCGAGTCGACGTCGAAGGCACCTTTGAGAGAAATCAAAATGTTGCTATGCCAATGCGTATTGGGCTGAGAACTCAATTGCATGATAGCTTGAATAAGCTCGAATGGTTTGGTCGTGGGCCTCATGAAAACTATTTTGACCGAAATTGGTCAGCATTGATCGGCCGTTACCGCTCATCTGTTGCTGATCAGTATGTCCCGTATTTAAGGCCGCAAGAAAATGGATATAAAACGGATGCACGATGGTTGAAACTCTCAAACGAAAAAGGAATGGAGTTGGTGATTCGTGGAGCGCCGACTGTTTCCTTTTCTGCTTTACCACAGCCACTAGAGGCCTTTGAAGCACCTGCTGTGGCATTTGAAACGGATGTTAATGTAGTTCGCGATAAGTATCCGATTCATGTAAATGATGTAGCGGAAGAAGGTGGCGTCTACTTGCATGTTGATTATGGCCAGGTGGGTGTCGGAGGAGACAACTCATGGGGTAAGCGGGCACATAATTCGAGCACTCTTTATGATCTGAAATACACCTATCAGTTTAGTTTGGTTGGGAAGTCCAATGATCGTAATGCGCCGCAATAAAAAATCGCATTTCGCTGATGAAGTTGGCGAAGAACACAATATCATTAGTAATCAGTATCACACAGCTAGTAGAAGCGAATTTGCCCAGAGAGTGGGTATTTGGTGGTTAGGGAGCTTCTGAATGATTTGGCAATGGTTCGCTTTGTAGTCTCGCGACAGTATATCTATGAAGGGAGATATATAGAAAAGCGTTAATTAATATTGATCGAGGGTTCTTTTTTAGGCTTTGGGAGTTGGTCTATAGCAGTTGCAATAAGGTCTGCGGTCGAAGAATTACAAGCGTGAGGAACGTCATACAATGTTGCTAGGCGAATCAGTGCCTTGATATCCACATCGTGTGGGTGGGGTGACAATGGGTCAATAAAGAAAATTAATGCTGAGAGTCTACCCTCACTAATCATCGCGCCTAGCTGTTGGTCGCCTCCTAACGGACCACTTTGTAATTTGTGAATAGAGAGCTGCGAACAATGCTCTGAAAGCAATTTACCTGTGGTACCTGTTGCAAAGATTTGGCACTGACGAAACTTGGCTTCGTTTGATTTTACCCAATCAATGATAGTGGGTTTCATACCATCATGTGCAACAACGCCAATATTCATTCAGAATAATCCTATTTCTTATGTTTACAGTTTTATTATGACGACGTTGAGATTTGCTTACTTTCTGGCTGCTCATTAACCATTGCATCCTGTATCAAATCAAGTGCTTCGGTAATGAGTCGATTCATACATTTGTGAGCGATAGTGGGCCTTTGATTTTTTATTGCGGTAAATACTTTACGATGATCATCGACGTCGGCAAACTGAACACCTTTATATTGGTTAGTGAAGCGAATACTGATACGCAGTGCTGTTTCGACTAAGTCTGCAAACTGTGCGTAGAAACGATTGCCACTGGCGTAAAGTATGGAAATATGAAAAGCAATATCTGCCTCCAAGGGGTCATGATGGCCCAATTCTGCCTGTTCCATCCGATGTAGGGCTCTTTCGATGTTGGCTAAAGAGACTTGATCTGCTTTTTCGGCTGCAAGTTGTGAGGCGAGTGGCTCGATAGCCAAACGGATTTCAGTGAACTCCGCCAAAAGACCCAATGAAAACTTGCGCTCTAATGTCCATCGCAAGACATCCGGATCCATAAGATTCCAATTGTTTTCAGGCTCTACACGCGTACCTTGTCGGGGTCTGGCACTGAGTAAGCCTTTAGCTGTCAACATCTTTACGGCTTCTCGAAGCACAGTGCGGCTAGCATCAAAACTTTCGCATAGTTCAGCTTCGACTGGGAATGGCGCACCCAATGAGTACTTTTGCGTGACGATATCTATGCCCAGTTCTTCAACAATGCTTTGTGTTAGGTTATTACCTTGTCGCATAAGTAGTACTTCCCGTTTAAGAATGCTAAATCACTTTCCCGGTTCATCAAGCTGGGTTTCCAGCAAAATATGGTTCAGTTATTCCATGAACTAGAACTCGGTAAACAAAAATATTTCCCGCTTGTGGTTCACTTGCCAAACTGCTTTGACTTAACCCTTGGGTCGCAGAGGTGACAAATAGAAGATTATTCTTTTCACCTCCAAACGCTACGCAACTTGGTTGGCTAGCGGGTACTGTTAAGAACTGATCAATTCGCCCTTCTGGAGTATAACGCACTATTTGACCGCTGCCCCAATGGGCGCTCCATAGGCAGCCATATTCGTCAGTAACTGCACCATCGGGAAATACATTAGTTGCAGTTTCTGCAAATACAGTTTTTGAATGTATATGCCCAGTGTGCTTTTCATAACTATAGCGATAGATCACTTGTCGGCGCGAATCAGCAAAATAAAAGTAATCACCTTTTGGGCTCCAGCATATGCCATTAGATATACCGATTTCCGAGGCATGCGAGGATAGATCGCCTTTGTGATTCAGACAATAGAGGTTTGCGCCAAATCCGATGGCCTCATCTTCAACCATTGCTCCGCACCAGAATCGCCCCTGACGGTCGACGCGCCCATCATTTAGACGAAAACTCATGTTCTCTTTCAATTCTGGAGGTTTTGAGATCCAATGTATAGTGCCTGACTTAAAGTGGTAGTAAGCAAATCCACTTTCAAACCCTGCGATAATCCATCCAGCTGAGGCACAAAGGCCAAATGAACAAAGACGTTCTGGCGTATCAAAGTGCTTGATACGTCTGCTGACATCTGTCTCTAATGCAGCGTCGTCGTCAAGAGCGAGTTGATAGAGGCATTTTCCTTCAATATCGACCCAGTAAAGGCATTTTTCTGCCTGATGCCATACCACACCTTCGCCTAATACGTTACCTATTTGAATAATCGCTAGCGGACTCATATGATGATCACCACCAGGTCGCATACAGCGCGGCAAGAATGGCAATGATGCCAACCGTCGCTATGTTAAAGCTGCGTGTGGTTGAAAAGTCCACTTCGCCACGAGTCACCATTTCATGTTTTTTCTCAATAGAAGGTGAACCCGCCAAGGAGACGACTACTCCAATCAATACGCAAGCAATGAAGACCAGCCCGACGCGGTCCATAAAGGGTAGTTCTGGCCAGAATAGTTTGCCCGCAAGTGACAGTGCAAAGGAGCCAATCGCCGCTGCAAGCGCGCCACGAGCGCTCATACGTTGCCAGAACATACCCATCAAAAACAGTACCACAATTCCGGGGGTAAAAAAGCCGGTGAATTCTTGTATGAACTGAAACGCTTGCTTGAAGTTACCCAGTAGCGGTTTCGCTACGATCATCGCGATAACAATGGCAGTTACCGCAACAACACGCCCGATGAGCACCAGTCGTTGATCTTGTGCGTCCGGCTTAAAATGACGGTAAATATCCATCGTGAAAATAGTTGAAATTGAATTCATCATGGAGGCCAGAGAAGAAAGAATCGCGGCGATTAACGCAGCAAATACAAGCCCTTTAATACCGGATGGTAGTAGTTTCATCATTTCTGGGTATGCTTGATCCGGCGCTGAGAGGTTTGGCGCTAATAAAACTGCTGCGATACCGGGTAAAACAACAATCACTGGCATCAGCAACTTTAGATAGGCAGCAAAAGCGATTCCTTTTCGTGCTTCGTTGATGTTTTCAGCGGCTAAGGCACGTTGAATAATATATTGGTTGAAACCCCAATAAGACAGATTCATAATCCACATCCCACCTACCAGCACGGAAATGCCTGGCAAGTCCTTGTAGAATGGACTGGCTTTCGACAAGATCATGTCAAACCGTTCCGGCAATTCCTGTGTCAGCACAAAAAATCCGGTAAGAGCGCCGTTATTATTCCCCACTTGATTAAGCGTTAGGTAGGCGATAAGAAGTCCACCCAACACTAAAAGGACAACTTGTACAATATCTGTTAGTGCGACCGCTTTTAAGCCGCCATACAACGAATAAGCGGTCGCGAGCGAACCCAAAATAATCATTGCTGCCGATAGTTCTATGTTCGTCATGGTATTGATGGCTAACGCGCCGAGCCACAATATTGCAGTGAGGTTTACGATGACGTACAGCACTAGCCAAAACACAGCCATCACCATACGTACTGTGTGGTCGTAGCGCTTTTCGAGGTATTGCGGCATCGTGTAGATACGCTGTTGAAGAAATATTGGCAAAAAGTATTTCCCAACGATAATCAGAGTGATGGCAGACATCCATTCATAGGAAGCAATCGCAAGCCCTAATGCGTAGCCTGAACCAGACATCCCTATAATCTGTTCCGCTGAAATATTAGCGGCAATTAAAGAGGCACCAATTGCCCACCAAGGCAGCGATTTGCTTGCTAAAAAATAATCCTGAGGGTTTTTTTGATGACCAGGTTTCTCTCGCGATACCCATTGCGCTAAACCAATGATGAAAACGGCATATAACGCCATGATACTTATATCTAAAGTGCTAAGTGACATAGTTTTATCTTTCCTGTTATTCGTTTTATCGATTCTTTAAAAAGGTGATTAGCGTTTTGCTATAGCATCTCTGAATGCATTTATCCGCGAAACAATATCATTAGTATTGAATCCTGGTTTATAAATATCACTCCCTATTCCCGCTCCCAATGCGCCAGCACGCAACCAAGCAACGATATTAGTTGGGTTGATGCCGCCGGTTGCAACAAATGCGATATCGTTAGGGACTACCGTTCTAATAGCCTTCATGAAATCAATTCCAAGACTGGTTGCTGGGAATAATTTCAGCGCTTTCGCACCCGCATCAATTGCCTTAAATGCTTCAGATGGAGTCGCGATTCCAGGAACCGGAGTCATACCGAGTTCGATGCTTTTTTGGATGACATCGACATTACAGTTGGGCGATACGACGAGGCGAGCACCCACATCGTAAATACGTTGAACTTGTTCGACATCAGTAACGGTGCCAGCACCGCAGAGCGAATTTTCATCTGCGATTTTCGCAAGACGTTCGATGCTTTCATAAGGGCGAGGTGAGTTCAGAGGGACTTCTATACAACGGTTCCCATGCTCTAATAATGTTTGCCCAATATTTTCGATGTTCTCCGGGTGAATACCTCGAAGAATGCTAATAATTGGGAGCTCGCTAAAATATTGATCAAAAGAGTAGGGCATTTTCACCGCCGTATATTAAATCAAGGTAAATTTGGTGGATGCCCGTCGTAGAAAGTACATGGCCATCGATGATATGAGGATCCCAACCAAGCTGTTTTGCCGCGATATTGTAGAGTGATGTTAGATACTCTTCGCCACAAAAGACCAGCGACTGTGGGTTAAATCGCTTGAAGTATAGTTTTGTTGCATTATCAATATCTTTACCTATTATCAGGCCGGATAAAAATGCGTGACAGTGTTCAGCATTAATCGATTTAGAAAGTTGTCGGCTACGTGTTTCAAAAAGCAAGTTTAATGAATCAACATTCCTATTCGATGCAGCGCGTTCTACGCCAAGCTGAAAGGCCTCAAGGTCAAATTCTTGTTTGGCGATTGCATGAGCAACAACACTGTGTTGAGTGAGCAATGCGTATAGTTCACCACTGACACAGGTAAAAAAGTTATTAACCACTGCCGAGGAGGTATGAATCCATTTGTTGTGCGTACCTGGCATACAAAAGAGGTATTCGCCGTTCCTCAATTCAGGTTTCATGCGGAGAGCACCCAGGAGTTGTAACTCTTCCCCACGCATTACATCAGGAGCGCCCATCGGGTTTTTGCAGCAAAGACCAGGCACAATCCAGCTGTGGTAATTACCAACGATTGTTTCATAGAGATGGTCGGAGATTTTTATGGTTTCTGTGGGGCAATCTATGTAACCGGCATCAACCCACCCAATGGTTGAACCAATCATCCCTGACATTAGTAGCTTGTCGCAGTCAAACGATTGCCATTCTTCTGTTAGAGTGGCAACAACACTCGGGATTTCTTCTCTTGTCACTTCACTAACCCCAGGGCCAGTTGTTGACTTTAAAATTGCCCCAGTATCGGAGGCGACGAGTGACAACCGTAAATTACTCGTACCCCAATCGGCAGCAATATAATGATCTGTAAAGTTCATAGGCAGCGACTTCTTCAAGAATAAATTGCAACCGGGTGATGTAAACTATTTCAGGGGTTGCTTATTAGTATTATAAATATTATTATAAAACCTAGGTGGAAGTCTATAGCCAATAACTGAGGCAGTGTTGGAATTCAACGTTATCCGGCAATTGTCAGTATTTCTAATTATTTTGAGTAAACCCTCATTATGAAAATTGCCGGTATTCGATTATATCCAGTGGCACCCAGGTGGCTTTTTTTAGCTGTGGATACAGATGAAGGGATCACCGGTTGGGGTGAGCCTGTGATTGAAGGGCGTGCGGCCACTGTGGCTGCCGCAGTCGAAGAGCTGTCCGGCATGTTGATTGGCAGGGATCCTCGCCAGATCAACGATATATGGCAAATGCTTTACCGTGGGGGTTTTTATCGGGGTGGTCCTATTCTTATGTCGGCTATTGCAGGTATTGATCAGGCGCTGTGGGATATAAAAGGCAAAGAGCTCGATAGACCTGTGTATGAATTGCTAGGCGGTAAGTGTCGCGACAGTATGAAAACTTATTGTTGGGTAGGAGGCGACGATCCATCGGATGAAGTTAGCCAGATTGAGGAGCGCCTGACTCATGGGTGGGATACCTTTAAATTGAATGGCTGTGGTCCGCTCAAAATGGTGGACAGCTATCGCGCTATCGAGAAAGTAATTGAACGTGTTGCCGGTATTCGCGATGCCTTTGGTAGTCGTATTGACTTTGGCTTGGATTTTCACGGTCGTGTATCTGTGCCGATGGCAAAAGTTTTATTAAAAGAGTTAGAGCCATTTCATCCTCTCTTTGTCGAAGAGCCTGTACTGGCAGAGCACTTTGAGCAGTACCCCAAGCTGTGCGAAAAGACCAGCATTGTGCTTGCTGCGGGTGAGCGAATGTACAGCCGTTTTGATTTTAAACGTGTTTTGCAGAATAACGGTATTGGCATTTTGCAGCCGGACTTGTCCCATGCTGGGGGTATTACCGAGTGTTTGAAAATAGCCTCGATGGCTGAGGCCTATGACGTGGGTTTAGCACCTCATTGCCCATTGGGCCCGATCGCGCTAGCTTCTTGCCTAGCGGTTGATTTTGTGTCCTATAACGCCGTTATTCAGGAGCAGTCTTCGGGGATTCATTACAATGGTGAGGCTGATCTTCTGGATTATGTTGTGAATAAAGAGGATTTTACTTTCACGAATGGCTATATAAAACCTTTGCCAAAACCTGGCTTGGGAGTGGAGATTGACGAGGAGGCTGTCAAAAACGCTGCTGTTGTAGGAGCCAATTGGAAGAACCCCCTGTGGCGTCATGAAGATGGATCTATCGCGGAGTGGTAGCCTGTTATGAATAGTATGGTGCTTATCTTGAATGCCGAAGAGTGCTGCCCCTAGGGTTGACATTCTGTGTTCTGAAAACGTACCAATGCTTTTTAATCAGGTAGAAATAGCCGATTCCAAATACAGCTTCTTTTAAATAACGAGACTTATATGACTGATACAGCTAATAATACCAGCCAAGCATTCTATGAAGATGCGCAAAGTTTGCTCGAGGAGGGGAATGATGACTCGTTACCCCGATATAAAGATTTATCCGGCGCCAATATTTTTATTACTGGCGGTGGCTCGGGTATTGGCGCTTATTTTGTAGCTGCATTATCGATTCAGGGCGCCAATGTGGGCTTTGTATCGTTGTCCGCTGATAATGCTAACAATCTATGTGATCGCGTGGCGGCTCGTTGTGATGGTCGCCGGCCCATCTATTACCCTTGCGATATTCGCGATATTCCAGCGCTAAAACAATGTATGGATGATTTTCAAGATTGCTACGGTGCAATTGACGTATTAATCAATAATGCGGCGCGTGATACACGTCATGATGTTAGGTCATATTCGGTCGATGAGTGGGATGATGCCTTAAACACTAATTTACGCCCTCACTTTTTTACCGCGCAATTTGTTGTAGAGCAAATGCGTAAACAAGGGAGGGGGAGCATAATTAACGTCGGGTCAAATTCAGCGATTTTGGGATTGTCCGGTTATCCTGCCTATGTCGCCTCTAAGGCAGCGATTCAAGGTTTGACGAGAGCGCTCGCACGTGAACTTGGGCCCGACGGCATCCGGGTTAATTCACTCATACCTGGCTGGGTAATGACCGAGCGACAAAAGCAACTATGGGTCACGCCGGAAGCATTACAGGAATGCATGGACCAGCAATCACTTAAAGCCACTATCTCTGGCGTGGATGTTGCCCAAGCGGCCTTATTTCTTGCATCCAATGCATCATCAATGATGACCGGACAGTCATTAATCGTTGACGGTGGTCGCGCCTGAAACATTGATACTTGCCCGAGGTGCCGCCTATGCGCATAGTTCATAGTTTGATATTTGCTCTGGCTGTAGTTCTTGGCCTAAGTACTAAAACCGTGATGGCTGATGATCAGCCGTTTACCTTTGGTGTGGATCTGTCTTTCACCAACCAAATGGAAGATTGTGGCGCAACATTCGGTATCAAGAAAAAAACGCAGAGTACTTTTCAGCTATTTCACAACGCTGGCGCTAACTTGGTGAGGGTACGACTATTTCACACGCCGGACTGGACTGAATACAGCACCTTGGCTGATGTGAAAAAGACTATCCGTCGTGCCAAGGCATCAGGCTTGGATGTGCTGCTTGATTTTCATTACTCCGATAACTGGGCGCACCCTGGCCAACAAGTGATTCCAAAGGCTTGGGCGCATTTGTCTGACACTGATGTGCTGGCAAAAGCACTTTATGATTACACTTATTCGGTTCTCATGGAGCTGGATGCTGAAGGCTTAATCCCCGAAATGGTTCAGGTCGGGAATGAAACTAACACCGAAATACTGTTGGGCGATAAAGAAAGCGCCAGTGATGAAATAGTCACTGCATCACAGGATGGTACCGGAATAAACTGGCCGAGAAATGCGCATTTGCTAAATGCGGGTATCAAGGCAGTGCGGGATGTCGCAAAACAAACAAATAAAGCGCCGAAAATCATGTTGCATATCGCACAGCCTGAAAATGTTGAGAGTTGGTTTGAGCTAGCTACGGCAAATGGCATTATTGACTACGATATTATCGGCATTAGCTACTATCCCAAATGGTCTGAATTTTCGATACAGGAGTTGGCAGCAACAATCAATCGTGTGCGTCATCGATTTTCCAAGGAGGTTATGGTTGCAGAGGTGTCTTATGCATGGACTGACAACTGGCGTGATACAACGACAAACATATTAGGCAGCACCTCAGCTATTAAAGGATACCCCGTTAGCAAAAAAGGCCAGAAAAAATATTTAATTGATTTAACTCAGGCGATTATTACAGCGGGAGGGTCGGGTATCATTTATTGGGGTACTGAATATGTGTCAACCAGCTGCAAAAATCGTTGGGGGGTTGGTTCCTCGTGGGAAAATGCAACACTTTTTGATTTTAGTAAGCCCCACAGGCTACTACCATCCATCGCCTATATGACGCATGACTATGAAACGCCGCAGCCAGTCACATTTCGAGTTGTTTTAGAAAATAGCGAACTTCAGGATCAAACATTATATTTATGGGGTGACTTTCTTGGCACCAATGAATTTGTCTTATCTCTCCCAGGCAATAACGGCGTTTATGAGTACAACACAAAGGTGATGACAGGCGACAGTTTTCGATACCAGATATTCGCCGATCCTCAATTGACCCGGCCATTAATTGTTGTGAAAGATCGCGATCAGTCCGCAGGTTTTCCTCAAGTCAGCGTAGGTAAAAGCCCGCTGCTCATAAAGCATACAATTCAATAATCTGAATAAACTATCTACTTCATGATGATTTCCTCTGTAATCATTACCTATTCGCCACATTCAACAAAAGAACGTTTATAACTTATAGTATAAATACTATATATAATTAAATTTTATGCTAGGTAGCCTATATGAAAGCTTTTTCAGACCTCCCATTCAAATTGATTCTTATGTGTGTTTTTCAGCTAACATGGGGAAGCGCAGTTTCCGCGCAAGACATCGAAAAAAAAGAAGCCGTTGATATAGAAGAAATAGAGGTCTTTGGTATTCGAGAGAGCCTTCGTAAAGCAATTGATGCAAAGCGGAATGCAGATTCAATAATTGACACTCTTCGCGCTGAAGACATCGGTAAATTGCCCGATGTCACGATCGCGGATTCACTAGCTCGATTGCCTGGTGTCAGAGTCGAACGCGATAGAGGTAATGGATCAACAATTTCCGTGCGGGGTCTGGGGCCAGATTTGATACAGAGTACCCTAAACGGGCGTGAGGTAGTAACCGCAGAAGCAAGTCGTATACCCAATTTTCAGCAGTTTCCGGCAGAACTTATTAATGGCGCTGATGTGCGTAAAACAGCTACGGCCAGTCACGTTGAAGGCGGTTTAGCGGCCAATATTGATTTGCTAAGCCTTAAACCGTTGGAGGTGGGTGAGCGCGCAGTAAACTTTGGAGGCCGCCTGATTCAAGACAGTGTTGCCGATAGCCTAAGAGATGTGGATGACTTTGGGAATCGCTTGAGTCTGTCATATATCGATCAATTCTTGGATGAGACTTTAGGAGTTGCATTGGGCTATGCACGATTGGATCAGACGTCTGGATCCGTTCGCGCGAATACCTCTTCTTTTTTGACGAGCTTTCGCGAGTTTGACAACGGACCAACTACCAATTTTGGATTTGGTAGACCATTAGCCACTTCAGAAGAAGCGCTTAGTCGAGGGGCATTTATTCCAGCTGGGTTTGAGTATCTGGCACGCAGTGGTGAAGATGTTCGAGATGCAGGTACATTCGCGCTCCAATGGGCAGCAAGTGATAGTGTCTCGGTCAACTACGATGTGCTGTATTCAAGAAGTCGTATTGAAGAGGATCAGCTTGGCTATCGAACAGGGTACCGACTTCCAGGGATAGATAATCAGCTTACCTTTGAGAATCAGTTTGATCAGGCACCTGATGACGGTTTTTTGTTTGAACTCGACGGCCAGTCGCTTGTCGCTTTCGAGACATTGCGTTCTCCTGAACCAGGGGCCTTTAATCACTTGAATATCGGCTCGGTAGCAGAGCGCTTTAACAGGGAGGATGAGTTTGTAGCGACGGGCCTGAATGTAGAATGGGCACAAGAGCTGCTTACCACTAAAATTGATATTGGATATTCAAAGGTAAACAGGTCAGATATTTTTGCATCGTTAGTTGCCTCTTCAAGAGCGGCCTCGCTGCTAGCTGGGCAGCGGGATATCGTGGTGCTCGACATTCGACCTTCTGTGCCTATACATGAGTTTAATCGGGATCTCACCGATCTGAACGGTAATTTTTTTGACGCTTTTGAAGTTCCAGATACCGGAGGTTCAGGAGCCAATGATGTCCGTGATGAGTTGTTTTCAACCCGTCTGGATTTCGATCTTTTTATAAATGATAAGATAGATTTGAAATTTGGTGCTCGAGTAACAGACCGCAAAAAATCAAACATTGCAGGTTCGCAGTTTATTGACCTAGGTGATACGGTTATTCGGCCAGAGTGGGTTAGGCCATCAATTTTGGGCAGCTATAACGGTGATCTGTCGGACTTTCCGGAATTTTTGTCACTTGATTTGGATAGAGTTCTGGATGATTTAGATATTCAAATTGATCCCCAGTTACAGCCAAGTGCGGATGATCTAAGAAATACATGGGTAATTGAAGAAGATACCATCGCACTTTACACGCAGCTTGATTTCAACGCTGAATTAAAAGGCATGCCGCTATTTGGAAACGTAGGATTGCGATATAGCAAAACCAATCAGAATATTTCAGGGCTCTCCCAGACCTTTGCTTCAGTGCCTTCTCAAAGCAATAATCAGGAATTTGTATTGCCCAGTTTAAATATGACCCTTAAGTTGAATGATCAACAACAAATTCGTTTAGCGTTAGCAAAGGCTATTTCGAGAGCGCCGTTAGATGATCTACGTCCCGGGGTTGATGTATTTGGCACCAGCGCATTCGGTGGTAATCCCGATCTAAAATCTTTTGAGTCTGACCAAGTAGATTTGAGCTATGAAATTTATTTTGATAATGAAGCAGTAATAACATTCGCTGGCTTTTACAAAGAACTGAACACCTACATTATTGATGGTATAGAGCAGGGTGTGGATATCAACGGCGACGGTACTATCAGCATTGACGAAGCCAAGACAGAATTGGCGAGGCCAGTCAACGGTAATGGCGGGAATGTTCGGGGTGTTGAAATTCTATATAACCAACCATTTTCATTTTTACCACAACCCTTTGATGGTTTGGGAATCTACGCAACCTATTCATATACTGACAGCAACACTGAATTAAGCCAGTCATTAGGTGGCGATACGATTCCGATTACAGCGGGCTTACGCGGGCTTTCACGCCATGCAGGTGTTGTGACATTGTGGTACAACAAGAATTGGTTTGAAGCGAGTTTTAATTATCGAGCGCGCAGTGAAAACGCGACGCTTATCAATAATAGCCTACAGATTGCAGAGTCGGAAGCGATTTTAGATTTTCAAACGAATGTTCAAATCAATGATAATTTAGGGTTCTTCTTCCAAGCGTCGAATTTGACTGATGAGCGTTTTCGCACTCGTTTTGCGACGAGTAACCAACGTGCACGCAATGAAGACTTTGGGCGATTTTATAATCTGGGCTTTAAATACAAAATCGGCGGTTAATGTCGTTACCTAAGATCTTCCTGCTGCCTTGATCGTTAATTTCCTTTTTGGCCGGTCAATATCGCTTTCAAGAAGCGAACTCCAGTGATTTTTGTAATCAATTGCGCGCGGTGTTCTCAGGGCGTAAGAGTTACTACACGATACCCTTCTTTTCTTTTTAGATCTCTGAAGCCCAATAACGCAGGGGGCTTCAGAGAATGCTCTCGTAAACATAAAAATTGCCTTTAAATTAGTTGCTTAGCTAATTTTCAATCATCAATAAAAGCGCCCATTAGTGAAAGATCAAAGAAGCACAAAAATCCGCTTGACTTTATTTATATTATTTGTATTATAATTAACAAGATCAAGATATAATCATTCTTAAGGTGAGATCCATCGCCTCAAGGTAGCTACCACATATAAAGATAATAGGTTCGGAGGATTTATGTTTATTAAGAAGATAGTCTGTACGTTGGCAGCGGCTCTCTGTGTTCAGCAGGCCGCAGCGGTGTCGTTTAATGCAGGTACCGCGACAATGGAAGGAGAGTGGGGCACTGGTATTACTGGGCAAGCTTTTTCTCCTCAGGAAAATGCTTCGCCCAATGTGTTTGACGGCGTTTCACCTACGGATATTTTTCCTGCCTATTTACAAGAGTTGAACTTCACTCGGGGCGGTAATGCCGGAGGTGGTGCAGCTGTCACTTCAGTTGATATTTATCAGCCTACAGGTGCGACATTAGCTACATCAACGTTAATTGGTTCTTCTCTAAACACGGTCGATACAACTGCCGAAGTCGAAAATGAGGTGTATACCTTTCAGTTCAATAATCTTGAGCTTTTCCATTCCACAACTTATCTCGCTGTTTTTAAGGATGATGGAGGAAACGTTGTTGGCCTTAATATCGAACAAAACTTCGAGGGTAACGCTGGAGTAGGTGATTACGTTAGTGGCGGTGCGATTTTTGACTTCGATGCATCAGGGTGGTCAGGTGATACTAATGCAGATTTCAGCACAGTATTTTCTGATATGGCTCCGACAGCAGTAGCTTCTTTTAACTCCGCATCAACATCGAACGGTGGAGAGTGGAGCGCAGGTCTTCAAGGGCAGGCGTTTGTTCCTAGAACCAATGCGACACCTAATCCAGCGGGCATTGGTGGTCAGCCGGAGGAAGTATTTCTAACGGGCATGATTTTTACACAAGGGGGTAACGTGGGTGGTGGTGATGCGACAACAACTCTCGATATTTACCGCCCGACCGGTGCAACCATCGCAACTTCTGAATTTATTGGATCTTCGACGAATACGGTTGATACAACTGCACCTGTCGATACGGTCTTTAACTTTGAATTCGATGAGCTTCGACTGTTTTATAACGCAACATATCTTGCTGTGTTCAAAGATTCTGGCGGTAATGTTATTACAGCGAACATTACACAAGGATTTGAAGGTGATGAGCAGTTCGACCCTTTTGAAGATAACGTTAAAGAAACAATCAGCCCAGGAGGAGGCATATTCAATTACGACTCATTTGGTTGGGCAGAAGACACAAATGCAGATTTCTCAGCAACATTTGGGACGAGAGACCCAGCCCTTAACGTCCCTGTTATGGGGGCTACAGGAATAGCGATATTATTTGGATTGATCACTCTAATTAGCATTGGACGAAAAAAGAGCCAGCTCATTCGTTAGAAAGTGAATAAGCTGGGCAGATAGCTGATACAGCAACTAGGTAAATAGTCCAGATCATATTATTAAAAAACCGGAGTAATGAAGATGAAAGTAATAAAGAGACCTCTTTTATATAGTGTGTTAACTGTGGGCATGCTAAGTAGTGCATCTGCGTCAGCAGCGATATTTACGAGTGGAAATAATGGAAATTTTGGTTTTGCTGGCAACGATAGTTTTCCTGGCTATGGTGCAGCATGGTCTACGGGCCTGCAAGGCCAGGCTTTTCAAGCTAGCGGTAATCCAAGTCCTGATCTGGCTCCATTATCGACAGTCTTTTTGCAAGATGTGACGTTTTTCTTAGGTGGCAATAACGGTAATGCCGGTGATACGCAAACTACATTAAGTATTTATACACCGGGTGCGGACATCGCAGCATCAACCTTGGTCGGCGCATCGAATAATACCGTTGACACCACTAACCCGGCAGGATCGGGTGACGCATACGATTTCAATAGCGATCCTCATACCGGCGCTTCTTATACATTTACCTTTGACAACTTAGCGCTCGATTACGAAACAACCTATCTTGCATTATTCACCGCAGGTAATGGGGACACTATCAAACTTGATATCACGCAAGGGTTCGAAGGCGATACACATGTGCAAGCCTACGATGCAGGTGTTGGTGGTTTTGATGTAGGCGGGGTGTTCGACTATGACGCTTCGGGTTGGTCAACTAACACAAATGCTGATTTTGCCGCAACATTTGAAACAAGTGCCGTGCCTGTCCCAGCCGCAGCTTGGTTATTTGGATCAGCTTTAGCATTGGGTGGTGTATTGCGAAAAAGATCACGAGTTTAACCTTAATCTCCAGTCTCATCTTAGATGAGTTTTTAACAGGCTTCGCTTTTCATTTATATGAATGTGGGGCCTTTTTTTATAAGGTAATGATCGATGAGTATTAGATCAAAATTAGTTGTTTATGGTTGTCATGTTGTATTTGGTCTTGCTTGCCAGCAGGCTCATGCACAAAGCTTTTATAAAGGCGTCGATTTATCTTATGTCAATCAAATGGAAGATTGTGGTGCAGGTTATACTGTGAGTGGGTCAGCAAGAGACCCTTTTCAGACAATGGCTGATCATGAAGCCAATCTTGTTCGTGTGAGGCTATGGCACAATCCGTCAGACTATACACCATTTCCAACGACTTACTCCTCGTTCGATGATGCAAAAATAGCAATCCAACGGGCGAAATCTAACGGCATGCAAGTACTACTGGATTTTCATTATTCGGATACATTTGCAGATCCAGGTAAACAAATTATTCCTGCAGCCTGGACTCTGCTGGTCAACAATACCACGGCACTTGCCACTGAAGTTAATAAGTATACAGCGCAGGTTCTAGCAGACTTAGCGGCCATGAACCTAGCGCCAGAATTTGTGCAGTTAGGCAATGAAATCAACGGTAATATGTTGCGGCTGCAAGGCGAGAATCTTTATCCTGTCGATTGGTCGCGCCAGAGCACATTATTAAATGCTGCAATTGATGCAGTGAGGGATCATGATCAGTTAAACGATACCTACACAAATATTGTTTTACATGTTGCTAACCCATCGAGCGCTGATTCCTGGTTTTCTAATGCAACGAATAATGGGATTGAAGACTTCGATATTATAGGGCTGTCCTATTACCCAGCATATCATGGCCAAAGTATTGCTCAAGTTGGCGATATGGTAGAAACACTTAAAGCAGATTACAAAAAAAACGTGTTGATAGTAGAAACCGGTGTTCCTTGGACGACCGGTTTCAATGACAGCGCGAATAACATTATTAATGAAATCCCAACTGCTTATGCTCCTCCTAGCCCCACGGCACAAAGAGATTGGTTGACAGATTTAACAACTGAGTTGTTGGATCACAGCGCATTAGGCTCAGTATTCTGGGAGCCTGCTTGGGTATCAACCAGTTGCCAAACGGAGTTCGGCACGGGGTCAAATTGGGAGAACTTGGCCTTTTATGATTTTAACGATGCGCTAATTACGAATGGCGGAGTGCAATTTCTAGAACAGTTAATCCCAGTCGTGGAATCGTTTACAGCGGCGGTAACAGACCAGGGCAGTGCTTGGGGTAATGGGCTACAAGGGCAGGCTTTCAAACCGCGCGAAAACGCTACGCCAAACCCCGGTGTACCCCGCACCGTTTATCTAACGCAAATGGAATTCATACAGGGAGGAAACCCCGGTGGAGGCGTGGGAATAGCCGTAGATATCTATCGCGCAAATGCTACAACGTTAGCGGAAGCTGATTTAATTGGGCGATCTACAAATACCCTCGATACCACTGCTCCAAATGGTACAGTTTATACCTTCAATTTTGATAAGTTGCCCCTGGATTTTAACGAAATATACCTCGCCATCTTTAAGGACGGAAGTGAGCAACCTGTTGACCTTGGCTTGTTACAAGGCTGGGAGGGCAGTGCTAGCATAGATGATTACGAAGGTGGTGGAGCTATATTTAACTACGATGCCTATGGATGGACAACAGATACGAATACAGATTTTTCAGCTAGCTTTTCAACAGCGGCGCCTGAAGAACCAGAGGGCGCAAATGTGCCTATGGTGGGTTGGCCGGGTCTAATACTGCTATTTGGAATGCTTGGAGGAATTGCAACCAGAAAATCATCTGTGCAAAATTATAATGTCTTTTAATTTCTTAGGAGCAAGCAGATTCAAAAGATACACTGTTAGTCTTAAAATAATGCATCTGTCTATCGGATGCTTTCTGGCTTTCATTTTAACCGCGTGTGGAGGGAGCTCATCTTCAAGTGGTAACATTGAGCAAGTTGAGGTCATCCCGGAGCAACCTCAGTCGATTGAGTTAGAGTTTGCTCTTGGTGTTGATTTATCGTATGTCAATCAAATGGAGGATTGTGGTGTCACATACACTCAAGATTCTCTTATAAAAGACCCATATCTGATAATGGCCGATTCTGGTGCTAACTTAGTAAGAGTGCGTCTTTGGCATAATCCACTAGCTCATCCTCCCTTTCCAAATAGCTACTCTAGCCTCGCTGATGTAGAGAAAAGTATTCGTCGCTCTAAAGAAGCTGGGATGCAGGTTTTATTGGATTTTCATTATTCCGACCAATGGGCAGATCCAGGCAAGCAATGGATACCTGATGCTTGGAAAGATTTAGCCGGAGATACCGCTGCACTTCAAGTGGAGATGTTTAATTATTCAAGAGATGTCATTGAACATCTAAAGTCAAAAGATCTGATGCCTGAATACGTTCAAATCGGGAACGAAACGAACGGCAATATCTTAGTACCTTATGAACAAAACTCGTCGTTATACCCAACTGACTTTATTCGGCAAGCCTCATTGTTGCAAGCTGGCATAGATGGAGTACAAAAGGGGTCAGAAGGATCAGGCATATCACCACAGATCATATTACATGTCGCTGGCCCACAACATTTGCGTTGGTGGGCATCCAACATCAATGCGCAATCGATTGATTATGACATATTAGGAGTTTCGTATTACTCCATCTGGAGTGATTACACCATCGATCAAGTGGGAGTATTGGTTTCGGATCTAATGTCGGAATACGGACGCCCCGTCATGGTTGTTGAAACGGCGGTGCCTTGGACTCTTAGTAACAACGGCGATATGAGAAATATTCAGTCCAGTATGCCAACCGGGTACATGCCAGCTTCTTCTGAAAATCAAAAACAATGGTTAATCGACTTACGTTCCACCCTTATCGACGCTGGTGCAGCTGGAATGATTTATTGGGAGCCTGCCTGGGTAACCACCGCTTGCGAAACACAATGGGGGGTAGGGTCTTCTTGGGAGAATGCCGGTTTCTTTGATTTTAACAACGACTTAATAGAGGAGGGGGGAATACAGTTTTTATCTATCCAATAATTCAATAGTTTTATCAGGTGTCTACCCCGTCAGCATCAGTTGGATCAAATGGGCTAATGGATTAGGTCGTAGAAAAGACACTGTTCAGTATGAATGTATCAGGTAGTCTATCCCTCAATTGTGACGGCTCAATAAAAGCATCTTTAAAAAAATAATTTAGCTGTCTGTCTTTTTTGAAAAAAATAAGCAGAAAATGTTACTTTTCTCTCCAGCGTTCAATATTTTTTAGCCGCTGTTCTTGTCTTGTTGGCAAACAATCCCCGTGAATAACGACCCTTGTCGGCTCACGTCCCATGTGCTTTCAGGGGTGCGCATACAGTTTGGGAAGCTTGCCTGATCGCTGCGCTGTGGGTTGTGCCCTGATAAAGAATGGGATTGTCGGAAGCAGCATTTTTTTGCCAATAGTGATAGGTTTCTTGTTTTAGGCAGTCACAGTAGGTCTCACCATGGCTTTCGTTCCAACGAGCCCTTTGGCATTGATCGAAGACGTCATTCGCCACCGCTTCAGCGCTTAGGCATCTCCCGGCCAGCGCCATTACAATCGTGCCATGCAGTCTTTTCACGTCTTCAGGCGAGTTTGAATCTAACTTTCGACGCTGTTCTTTTATTCTTGCTTGATGTTGTCGAATGGCGTTTTCGGCGTCCCTTTTGCTCGCAGGTGATGCCGATGGATTGTCAATAACGCTTTGGTAGAAGTTTAGCTGCAGGTCAACAGCATTGTTGGCGCTTTGTAATTGGTCCATCCGGTCGTTATGTTCTTGAATCTTCAACGCCGTATAATAAGGGTAAGCAGCCTTGTAACATATTGGATCAGTCAAAAAAAATTCTGGCTCGGGAATGAAACTCTCGTTGATCGAGGTAAGTTTAATGTGTGCCACTTCGTTGGGTAGCTGGTTAGCGCGATACGCGTTGATACGTGCTTGCGTTCAACTGGCTAAGCGCGTTGCTGCCGCTTGACGCTGCTTTTCCGCCTCTTCTGGGGCTTGGAAATAGTGGGCGAATGCGTCGCTCTCAAATCTGCGCTTGCCGTTGCTGTTAAAGGTATCGATGTAGCTATTGGTGACCTCGATGTTGATGACAGAGGCATTTTTCAACTTTGCCAAGACAGCTTTGGTCAATTCTATTGCAGGCGTTTGATTGTCAGCCGTCGTTAATCCGTAGCTGACATATAAGGGGCCACGTCTGGGTGATGGCCGGCTGTATGCTTGAAGTTTAAGTCGATATTCGAGCTCACCAAGATTTAACTGTATGTCGGCGACGTCTAGCGTGTCATAGGCCTTGGCGAACTGCTCCAGCGGAATGTTAAAAACCTCGTTTATGCCTTGACTGAACGCAACATCATCATTCCTATCAGTGCTTTTTAGATCAAAAGTGATCCAGTTATGGGATTTTTTGTTAAAGTGTTGTCCGTCTGGCAAAGTAATCAATATGGGCAAGTGTTGGTATTGCAGCGAGAGCGTTGCCCCCCGTGTGTGATGGTGTAACTGACCGCTAAATGCCTCGGACGCTGTCGTGTGTAATGGCAAAAATAACATCACTGCAAAAATTAATAAGTGTCTGTTCATAGCTTGTTATGCTCGACCCTCAACGGGTTGCTGTGTTTAAAAATATTGCGGAAGCGAAGGGGGTCTTGGGGTAAAAAATTTAACGGTTAAGCTTGCTACTATAACAAGCTGCTTGCGAGCGGCGACAGGCTGCTGGTCTGAGAGCGAGCGAGGCTAGGCCCAGTTTAAAGCAATGATCATGAGGCAGAACTGTCACCAACACTCTGCCGCCAAGGTTAAAGTATCGCTTAACCGGTTGCAAGGATAATGCATTGAAGGCATGTCTGTGGGGCATGCCTAACAGGCAATTTGATATTCACATGCCGAATTGAAATGAGTGCACGACGAAACAATCGGGGAAAACACGAGTTAAGAAACTAGAGTTTAGTGGATTAGATTGTCCGACTTTAAATCAGCATAGACTGCGTTCAATGGTAGCCGCCACAGTGGCAAGGCCTAACAAGCTGAATTGAGGTCTTTGCAAAACGGTGGTGGGCATCTTTTGCTAAAAAATCAGGTTAAGCATTTCAGCATTAAACTGCCACGCTTGACGAAGATAAACATCCTAGAGAGCATGAAACCAATGACTTTATTGATGCGGCTGCAATGGGTTTTGCTGCCAGCACTGCTTGTTCCAGATAACATCGTTGCCGATTCAGAGGTTTCGATTGTTTATTCGGTAGCTAATCCTGATTACAAGCCTTTCGAAAGTACAGGTGGTTACGCTATTAGTGGACAGTTTTATTTTGATAATGGCTTGTTTTTGAGTGGCTACTTTAATGAAACTGACTTTAAAGCCAGTGGACCTTATGTCGGCAACGTTGATGTTGAAAGTTGGGCTGAGCTAGGGGTTGGGTTTTCGTTTGATCATGAGATCGGAAAATTTTATTCATTAATAACCGTTGAGAGTATCGACACAGCACAGAAAGTCTACGATGGTTATGGCGTGCATATAGGCTACGTCAAAAATCTCACCCATAATTGGAAGGCTGTGGCTCAAGCGGGCTATTTAGACACCGATTTCGATGATTGGCAATTAATGGGTAAAATTGATTATGCGCTATCCGATGTATTCAGCCTTACGATAGGCATCAGAGATTACGATAGTTGGGATTATACTAACTACGAAGCCGGCGTAGTCTTTCGATTTTAGTAAGTGCAAAGCTAGAGCCTGAGCAAAAAAACCGCCAAGAGTAAAAATTCAAAGGGGTTATAAAAAATGATTAAAAGACTTCTGCGCTCATCATTGATTATTTCTCTTTTTTGGGTGGTTTCCTTCTCGAGCATTGCAGCCTCTACAGATGTCATTTCGCAAAGTAAAGTAAAGACACCCAACTTTATTATTATGTATATTGATGATCTGGGCTATGCCGATTTAGGCCCTTATCAAAACGGCAAGCTCGCTACGCCCTCTATTGATAAATTAGTTAACGCTGGGCAGAGCTGGACAAATTTTTATACCTCCGCTTCAGTTTGCAGCCCGAGTCGTGGCGCATTGCTCACAGGTAACCTGCCTGTGCGAACGGGGCTCTATGGCAATCATCTAGCGGTACTTTGGCCGGGTAGCGAAACGGGTATGCCAGCCGAGCAGGAGACTCTTGCTGAAGCCTTGAAACAGCATGGCTACACCACGGGCATGTTTGGTAAATGGCATTTAGGTGATGCACCCGCCTTCCTTCCTACCCGTCATGGTTTTGATGAGTGGCTCGGTATTCCTTACTCCAACGATATGGACTGGACCGTTGGCGAAATCACTAGCACCAATGTCAATGCTGATTTGTCCGTCTCGCATAAAAAATGGGAAAAGGCTGGGCCTATTTATCGCAAACAACTTCTTGCTCCAAGGGTGGAAGATTGGAACGTGCCGCTGATGCGCAGTGTTGTCAATGCTGATCAATCTTATACCGATAGCATTATTGAACGCCCTGCCAATCAAGCCCTATACACGCAGCGCTTTACCCATGAGTCGGTTCGCTTTATCAATCAATCGGTCAATGATGATAAACCGTTTTTCTTATTTCTCTCACATAGCATGGTTCATGTGCCATTATTTCGCTCCCCTCAGTTTGTTGGTAAGAGTGCACTAGGCCTTTATGGCGATGTGCTTGAAGAAATTGATTGGAGTGTCGGTCAAATTATGCAGGCACTAGAAGATAAGCAAATAGAAAACAATACTTATTTGGTTTTTACCAGTGACAATGGTCCTTGGCTAACCTTCGCGCCTGATCACGCGGGTTCGGCTGGCCCTTTGCGCGGTGGCAAGGGCCAAACCTATGACGGTGGCATGCGCGTCATGACCTTTTTTAAAGGTCCAGGCATAAAGCCGGGGCTTGTTAGTGAAATGGGAATGGATACTGATCTGTTTAATACCGTCCTGAACCTGGCAAATATCCCGCCAAAATCGGCTGCGGTAGATAGTTATGATCTCTCGGCTACATTGACCGCTGATGCGCCAAGCCCGCGAAAGTTTGTGCCCTTTTATCGTAACTCGACGTTGCGCGCTTTTCGCCTGGGCAATCAAAAGCTACATTTTGTGACTAACGATGAGTTTGGGGGGCCAACTACCGTTCATGAGCCACCCATACTGATTGATCTGGTCAGTGATATTGGCGAGACTACCGATCTAGCCGCAGCGCAACCGCAGGATGTTGAGCGGCTGAAACAACGTGCGGCAGAATTCAAAGCGTCAATACCCATTGCCCCTGCAATATTCGACTTGCAAAAAGGCGTGCAGTTTCAGTGATTCTGATGCCTTAGTCTTAAGCAGTAGCGCTTGCAGGTAAGTGCCAGTAAAAATAGTGTTTTAGTGCGTGTGGCGAAGGTTGGTTCGCCATTGATTTCCATCCGCTCGTTCTATTTTAATGGGTTAGTTACCAAGAAATTGCTCGGCCGTCAGGTCGTAACAGGTGCTATCTAGGCTGGCCACAAGTTCTAAGCTGGCTTTTGATTTAGGTAGCTCATAGCGAAAGAAAAACGCTGTAGCGGCCAATTTTCCCGTATAGAAATCGCTATCGCTGCTGTTTCCATCGGCCAATCCAGCTGTTGCCGCTACGGCTTGTTTTAACCACATCCATGCAATAACCGCATGACCCATCGCGTCAAGAAAAATAGTCGCGTTGGCCAGCGCCAAGGATTTATCTTCACAGCAATTGACTGCCTCAATGGTGCGCTCAATCTGACATAGCGTATTCGTTAGTTGAGTGCAGTAATCAACTAACTGCGGGTACGCCATGGCTGTATCAATAGTCAGTTGCACTTCTTCGCGCAAAATGACAACTGCCGCACCATTGTGCATGTTCACTTTGCGGCCCAAAATATCCAGCCCCTGAATTCCCCAAGTACCCTCGTGAATATGATTTAAGCGGTTATCGCGGTAAAGACGTTCGACGGGATATTCCCTGGTATAGCCGTAACCTCCTAGAACTTGTATGGCCAACTTATTCGCCTCAAGGCAGTACTCAGACGGCCAAGACTTGCAGATGGGTGTGAGCAGTTCCAGCAATAAGCCCATGCGCTGATTTTGTGTCGAGTCATCGGATACTTTTTGTTGGTCGATGATTTGCGAACTGTAGTACATAAGCATTTGTGCGCCTTCAATAAAGGCCTTTTGGGTCATTAGCATGCGCTTTATATCAGCGTGCTCCGAAATCATAACTTGCGGTAGCTCGGGGTTTTTGTTTTCGAGTGCGCGACCCTGAGGCCGATTGCGCGCATAATCTAATGAGTAAAGGTAGCCGCCCAAGGCGGTCATTACCGCAGACATGCCCACCGATATTCGGGCCTCATTCATCATATGAAACATATTGGCAAGGCCCTGATTTTCTTGGCCAACCAAGTAGCCCAAACAGTCACCATTTTCACCAAAGTTCAGCAGGGTGTTGGTAGCGCCGCGACAGCCCATTTTATGGTTGAGTCCGGCAAGAGCCACGTTATTACTGTCACCTAGGCTACCGTCATCATTGACGCGTACTTTGGGCACAAGAAACAAGGATATGCCCTTCACTCCCGCTGGACTGCCCGGTACCTTGGCAAGCACCATGTGAACAATGTTATCGGTTAAATCCTGCTCGCCGCCTGAGATCCACATTTTTGTGCCAGAAATTTTATAGCTGCCATCGGCCAATGGCTCGGCTTTGGTGCGGATGTCGGCCAGTGACGAGCCTGCCTGCGGCTCAGAAAGACACATGGTGCCAAACCAATCACCTGCAACCAGTTTGCCTAGGTAGATATCTTTGAGCTCATCAGAGCCGCAGGCATTGAGCATGTTGGCAACGCCCTGGGTTAGAAAAAGATAGATGTGGACAGGATTGTTGGCGCAGACAAAAAGCCCATTGAGTGCTTGGTCGACCATCCACGGTAGTTGCATGCCGCCAATGTCGGCGTCGTAGCCTGAGGCGCTTAAGCCGGCTTCTTTAAATGCAGCAATGGCTTGCTTTAATTCTGGAATAGTTTCGACTTTGCCATCAATAAATTGGGGTTCATTGGCATCTAATTTCGCTGCGCACGGTAGGAATTCGTCTTCGGCAATCGATTGACATAAGCTCAGCATGGCATCCAAAGATTCCCGGTCATAGTCGGCATAGCGCTCCGACTCTAGCAGTGTATCTAGGTCCAGGGCTTCATAAAGCATAAAGTCGAGGTCTCTGCGGTTGACGATCATTGACATGGGTATTCCTCTGTCTCATTGGAAGTTTGTGGCATGCTAACTCTAGGATTTTGCAAAGTCAGTGGCTGAAGTGGCAAGTCGATCAGCACTTGAAATTAGGTGGTTTAATCGTGTAGTGCGACTGATGCTATTTCTACTCGGGAGGTATTTCACGTTCACGTAAGCCGACTCGGGTCAGTTTAATATCGGTACTCTTAATATTTCAACAAGGGAGCCAAGTATTAAGAGCTCGAATGATAAGTGATTTTTATCTCTGAGGTGCTCTCATAAATTTTAATTAATTATTAACAGTGGTAGCAATACAATGAGTGCATAGATCCGCGCTTGCTGGTCTATGAAGCCACCGCATCGTTAGGTGTAAAGTGGTTGCTTTTGATGCCGGGTATCTTTTGTTGGCAGGGGCGAAGTTAGCCTTGTGCGCGAACACTGACTGTTTTTTTATACCCGATGCTGCCTGCGGTAAGGCTAAGCGCGATCGCTAGTACCCAAAAAAATGGCTGAGATAGCGCGGGTATTTCAAAACTAGTGCTTTGCTCCGCATTGCTGACTATCACCAGATTATCTTGCGGAATAAAGGGGTCCGCAGGTGTCCAGTTGCGCAATGGCACGGCCGAACCTAGTGGCTCGAGGCCTATAATACCGGTAACGGGTAGGGAGGCAATGGCATCAACCACATCCATGCCTTCAACTACGGTTGCAAATACTGTGAAGCCACCATTTTGCTGGTCAAGGTTTGCTGAATTATCGGCTAGGTTTATGAACCATTGGCTTGTGGCGCTATCCGGATCGGTACCAAGCTTCGCCATAGCCACCGTGCCGCGAACATTAGACAGCCCAAACTCGTTTTCAATGGGAGGGTCGGTGGGTACATAGTTAAAGAGTGATTCATTAAAGCTGAAGCCGCCTCCCTGAATGATGAAGCCAGTTACGCTGCGGTGAATAAAGCTGTTGTTGTAGTCACCATCGTTTACATAGTTTAAAAAATTTTGCACATGACCTGGCGCAACATCGGGGTGCAGGTCGATTTCAATATCACCCAAGCTTGTCTCAAGGAGTACTCGAGGCTCTGCTGTTACGACGCTCGCAAGCAGGCCGGCCAGCATGAGAGCAACAAATTTTGCCTTCCATGAGTTGCTCTCGTGGGTCGCGGCAACGTAGGTGACGGATTGCATGGACGTTTTTCTTTTTTTAAGTTGATTCATAGCTTGGCTATATCCTCTTCGTGCTGGCTATTCTCCACAGCAATAAAAATAAAATGCCTAAAGCGGCCAGTGGCAAAATGGGTATCGTTGTTGACATAGGGGCGCCAACATTACCATCGGCCACTACCCAAACAGCAAAGTCAGCTGACTTTGGAAAGACTGATTGTGTGCCAGAGCTGGTGTCAAAATAAGTGGCGCCTGCTAATCCCTCGTAGCCGGTCCAGTAAAGTGTATTTTGAATTTTGGTGAACAGGGCTAGGTTGGCTGAGTTTGCACCATCGGTAACGGCGTTGCCCGACAGGGCGCCAAAATTTTGAAAGTAATGATAGCCAAGCTCATTCGGCGTGTTAGCGGGAGCATCGCCGCAGGAGGCTCCTATGCAGTTCGATGCGGTAGGTTGTCGCCAGTTGGTTGTACCGAGGTAGCTATCTGCGCCTAGCTTGGTGACGAAAGCTTCGGCGGTATCCCAGTCCATCGCTCCGTCGCCATTGATTCCTGCTACATAGGATCCTAGGCTGTCTGCCAAGTTGGCGTCGGCAAGCCAGGTGATATTGAGAATGTCGTCGTAAACCCCTTCGTGGCCGTTGCTAAGGTCACCATCGAGGTCCACAGGAGCTAGCGCAGCATAGCTAGCCGCGGATGCGGTTAGTATATTGATCATGAGTGCAATCCTAAGCATGCGAAGCGTCATGGCTGGTTCCGGAGGGTGTGAGAAAAGCGAATGGAATGCATTGTATTACAGTCTCATACTTACAAACTTGGTATTGAATAACTTTTGAGCGTTTTTTTTTGCTGGCTGAGCGGGTTGCGTATTGCCGATAGCCGTTTGTTGATAGCAGTCAATACAAATTATAGTCTATCGGGTCAAAATATAGCGCGGTGCTGACCTTGGGTGGGTCTTAGGGCGAGGTCGTTGTGTTGGCTATGCGCACGGGTATACACTGAATGTGCTGGCAGCTCTTGCCGGCCTGATTGCACTTAAACAAAAACGAGGGAAGGAAGATGATTCAACGTAACATTCTATTGTTGGTTGTGGTGTTCGCGCTGGCTGCATGTGGCGCAGACGATTCTGGTTCAAGTGCTATGGACAAAATAGGAGGGGCTGCGAAGAGTGCTGGTGAAGCAGCCAGTGATATGAGTAAAGATGCGCTAGATACCGTTGTGGACGTTGCTGACGAGGCAGCTGATGTTGTTATGGATGTGGCAGATAGTGCTGCAGATGCAGCTGCAGGACTTGCGGATGATGCCGTTGAGGCCGCGAGCACCGCAGCGGATGCGGCGAGCGACATGGCCAGTGATGCAATGCAATCATCGGATGATATGGCTGATGATGCCGCTGAGAAGGTGGAAGCGGCGGCTAGCGAAAAAGCTGCTGCCTTGATGCCGTAGCTCTCTTCAGAGGGCTCGACTGAGTTTAGGTCGACGCTTTTTTGGGTGCTATAGGTGAGCTAAG
>Ga0209533_1000612_pt1 | contig 33838 bp, 27 predicted proteins | sample COG_04_FD_184748 | JGI IMG/M metagenome (GOLD analysis project Ga0209533, IMG submission 184748) | Pelagic Microbial community sample from North Sea - COGITO 998_met_04 (SPAdes) (version 2) | ecosystem: Environmental > Aquatic > Marine > Neritic zone/Coastal water | place: Helgoland, sampling...
TAAAATCTTTTAATCCACAAATTCTTACAATATCATCATCTCTTAATTTGTGAGCGACTCTAAGTTTTTTAAAAATATCATTGTTATTTAATCCCATGCTTCAAAGGTAGTATTTTTATAAGTGATGAAAGTCTATTGCCATCAAAAGCAACTAATGACTTTGTTTTGAATTCAATTAAAAAAAAGCTACCTATCGTATGAAGTAGCTTTTAGATCTATGCATTCAAAATTAAATTATTCTATAATTCCACCACAACTCACGCGACTTCCTGCAGCTCCAGAGGGTTGAGATGTAAAATCATCCACACCTTGATGAATAATAATACCCTTTCCTAGAATATCTTTGGTGCCATCGCCACAACCAATACACCATTGATCTGTACTGAATTCGACTACCGATGTTTCATTTTCAACAACGAAATTTCCAATATCCCCTTTGTGGTAACCTGTCTCAGCACCCCATTTTCCATGCGGTTGTGCCGTTGGATTCCAATGCCCGCCAGCAGATTTACCATCTGCAGATGAACAATCTCCTTTCTCATGAATATGTATGGCATGTGACCCTAACGACAGCCCTTGTATTGTAGCAATCATTTGAACAAAGCCATTCGTTTCTACAAATTCAGCAGTGCCAGTAACATTGCTTTTACTTTTTGGATTTAGTTGTATGGTTAAAGCGCGTACGCTTTCAACGACTTCTTGTTCAGTATCAGAGGAGTCTGTTGATTTTGTCTCTGTTTTTTTTACGCCATTTTTACATGCCAATATGCTGAAAACAAGGAATAAAGATAGAATTGTATTTTTCATTTGAATTGAATTTAGTTAGTCGAAAGTTAGTTAAAATATTGTAAGCTTATAAATAATAGGGCTTAATTTTTTAGTTTAAATGTTTTTATAGTTTTAAATGGCGATAATTTAACAGCTTCCATTTCAGTCTTAAATGTTGACCATTCGTCCTCAAAAAAGCTATTGGTTGTTTTTAAGGCGTCGTCAATTGCAGTAGTTGCGTGTTCAATAAGTTGGCGTTCCGTTTTGGAAACCCCATGTTGTCGTGTACCAATATAATAGGAGGCCAATCCAATACGTTCTGTTACAGAAACTTCTGGGTCACTAGTAATTCCTTGACGTTTGTCGTTTTTTCCAAAATAAAGCGCCAAAATAGCTTCTATTTTTTTTGTGATTTCTTTACAGTTTTCAATGGCATCTTTATTTAATTTTTCATTATTCTCTTTCAATGTATTAGAAAATTCAGAGACTATTTTTTTGCTTTCAACCAGTTGTTTAACGGCATTGGCGGTAATTTCTTGTAAACCTTCAAATTCTTTAAGTGTTTCATATACCTCAAGTGTTGAATTCCTATTATAGTTAATTCGAGGATCGCTTTTAACTTCAATAGTGGTTTCAGAATTTTGATCTCCATAACGCATTACGGCACGATATGTTCCAGGAAGGACTTGTACACCAGAGGGTTCTCGTTTTGATTTACTTAGGTTTTTGGAAGGCCTTTCGACTCCTTTTTCGTCCATGTTCCATTTCCAAGTATGAATTCCATTGTCTTTGGGTGCTTTTTGTTTTAAGGTTCGGATAAGACGATCTCCATCAAACAATTGAAGTTGTAAAGAATCCCATTTTACAGCTATTGGATCACTATTGTCATCTTCAGTCTCATCGTCTTTAGCCTCTGTTACTTCGAGCTCTTGTTTTTGCACTTTAAGATAATATGTAAACTGTGCACCACTATTTCTGTTTTCACCATTAAATAATGCATCCCCTCCAAATCGACTTCCCGTTGGCTGCTGATATGCGGCTTGATATGCGGTTGGAGGCTCAAATACATGTAGGGTGTTTTGGAGTAAACTTTGGTCTTTTGCAATTGCTCTCAATGGGCGAATATCGTCCAATACCCATGCGGCACGTCCAAAAGTACCAATTACTAAGTCATGCTCCCGAGGATGAATAATCAAGTCTTTGACTGAAACGGTAGGAAACCCTTCTGTCCATTTGTTCCATTTACCGCCGTTATCAATAGAGATGTAAAGCCCATCGTCTGTTCCTAAAAACAATAAATTAGGTTCTTCAGCATCTTCTACAATAGATAGTGCGTAACTGCCTACATCTGTGCCATCCACAATTCGTTCCCATGTTTTTCCGTAGTTTTTAGTGCGATACACATAAGGAGTATAATTAAATCGTCTGTAGTCATTGGCCACTAAAAGGGCTTCGCCTTTGGTCGTTTTAGAAGCTTTGATTTGAGGAATCCAACTCCCTTTGGGCAGGCCTTTTATGTTTTTAGTCACTTCTGTCCATTGCGTCCCACCGTTTTGTGTGTAGTGTACACGTCCATCGTCGGTACTTACCCAAAGCATATCTGCTTCCACTTCTGAGGGTTCGATGACCAAAATGGTACAATGATTTTCAGCGCCTGTAGCATCCATTGTCAAACCGCCACTTTCGTGCTGTTTTAATTTATCGGGGTCATTAGTGGTTAAATCTGGAGAAATAATATTCCATGTGTCGCCTTTATCTGTAGATTTGTGCACAAACTGACTTCCAAAATATAGAGTGCTATTTGAGTTTGGGTCTATGTTTATTGCTGCATTCCAATTAAAGCGAAGGGTGACATCCGCATCAGGGTGAGTGGGGCGTACAATATAGTTGTTTCCCGTTTTCCAATCATATCGACTTACATAGCCTTGTTGACTCATAGTCCATCCAAATTGGGAATCATCTTTATCGGGGATAACATCAAACCCATCTCCAAAACTTATTTCTTGCCAATATGAATTTCTGATGCCTTGTGCTCGCCATACATATGCAGGACCTCTCCAAGAGCCATTATCTTGCATGCCGCCATAGACATTATAAGGAAATTCATTATCTATATTAATATGATAAAATTGGGCCACGGGCAAATTCCCTATAAACCGCCAGCTGTTTCCACCATCTTTGGTGATGTTCATGCCGCCATCATTGCCATCAATCATAAAATTTCCGTTTGTAGGATGTATCCACCAAGCGTGATGATCCGGATGAACACCGTTGTCAACCCCATATGCTGGCATGAGTTGTGTAAAACTTTTTCCACCGTCTTCACTTACATTGACGTAGGTGAAAATCGAAAATAACCGGTTTTCGTTTTGAGAGTCTACATAAATATCTGCATAATAAAACGGACGGTTTCCAATTTCATTCATTTTATCGCTGACCATTTTCCATGAATCTCCACCATCTATACTTTTGTATAAAGCATTCTTTTTGGCTTCTACAAGTGCATAAATAACATTGGGTTTACTGGGGGCTATTGCAATTCCAATTCGACCTAAATCTCCTTTGGGTAATCCATCTTCTGAAGTAATTTTTTTCCATGTATCTCCACCATCATGGGTGCTGTATAATCCAGAGCCTTCGCCACCAGAATTGAAAAACCAAGGATCGCGTTTGTGTTCCCACATGGCAGCGATTAATTTGTTAGGATTTTTAGGATCCATGACCAAATCTGCAGCGCCACTTTTTTGATTTGTATATAATATTTTTGCCCACGTTTTTCCGCCATCAGTGGTTTTATAGACCCCACGTTCGGGATGAACACCCCAAGGAGATCCAATAGCAGCAGCAAAAACCGTATTTGGATTTGTTGGGTCTATAATTACGCGATGAATATGTCGGGTTTTCTCTAAACCCATAAGCTGCCAGGTTTTTCCACCATCTAATGATTTATAAATGCCAAAACCTCCATTTAGACTGTTTCGAGGATTACCTTCTCCAGTCCCTACCCATATGACACTAGGGTTGGATTGTTGGATGGCGACAGCTCCTATAGAAGCGGTTGCTTCATTTTCGAATATAGGGTCCCACTTGACTCCTCCTGAATCAGATTTCCATAAGCCACCAGATGCTGTTCCTGCATACATGATATCGGGATTCGAATGTACCACATCTATAGATGTGACGCGTCCAGACATGCCGCTTGGGCCGATATTTCGAGGAGTTTTATTTTTAAGAAGTGCCATGGAAAAGTCTTGTGCGGAAGCATTAAAACTTAAAACTAAAAACAGAACAGATAGTATAGTTTTCATTATAAGAGGAGTTTAATTTAGTTGTTTATGTTCGATGTAGTAATCTCTATCAATGCTAATTTCGGTTGCGTTGATAGCAGTTGTTTGCCAAACCTCAGTAGGAGTGAGCCATTGTGTTTTGGCATTAATTTCGATTTCAAGGGGCATTTTAAAATTTTCAACCACATTGATCCAACGGTAGTTTAATTCATTATTTTTTATAAAATACTCTAAGGTTGGAATTCTAATATCTCTTAGGTATTGATTAAAAAATGCCCTCAAATCTAGTTCAGACATTTCACTCAAATAGTTTTCAATTTCTTGCGTAGTGACAGTTTGATGGTAAAATGTTGTATTCAAGCCTCTTAAAATTTGTCTCCACTTCTCATCATCGTTAATCAGTTGACGCAAGGTGTGGAGCATATTAGCACCTTTATAATACATGTCAGATGAGCCCTCTGAATTCACATCATAGGTGCCAATGATAGGTTTGTCATTTTGAATGTTTTTTCTGGTTCCAATGACGTAGTCTGCCGATGCTTCAGTACCATAATGATAGTCTAAAAATATATTTTCAGAATAGGCTGTAAACCCTTCGTGAATCCACATATCAGCGATGTCTTTATACGTAATGCTGTTTGCAAACCACTCATGCCCAGATTCGTGAATAATAATGAAATCAAACTTTAATCCCCAACCGGTTCTTGATAAGTCTCTTCCGAGATAGCCTTGTTTAAATTGATTCCCATAGGTCACAGAACTTTGGTGTTCCATCCCTAGATAAGGAACTTCAACTAATTTGAAACTGTCCTCATAAAAAGGGTAGGGACCAAACCAGTGTTCAAAGGATTTCATCATTTTGGGCACATCTTTAAAATGTTTTTTAGCTTTTTCGAGATGATCTCTCAAAACGTAGTAATCCATATCTAAAGAGCCGTTTTCACCATCATATACTTCTGAAAAATGAACATAATCTCCAATATTGATATTTACACCATAATTGTTAATAGGGTTCGTAACCACCCAATGGTAAGTTGTGGTTTCATTCTCTTTTTCTTCAATGGATTGTAATCGTCCGTTAGAAATATTCATTAAATGTTTTGGAACGTTGACACTAATTTTCATGCTGTCCACTTCATCATACATATGGTCTTTGTTTGGCCACCAAACGCTAGCACCCAGACCTTGACAGGAAGAGGCTATAAAATCAATGCCGTTTTTATCTTTTTTCCAAGAGATTCCTCCATCCCAAGGTGCTCTCACGGCAACGCGTGGTTGACCTTCATAATAGACCTCTATTTCTTCTAACTTTCCAATGTTAGTTTGTGGTTTTTTTAAGTTGATAAAGTGCGCATTACCATCTTTTATAATTGTCAATTCTTCGCCATCTTGAACCGCTTTAGTCAGTTTTAGGGGCGTTTGTAAATCAATTTGAAGCGTTTGATAGGGTTCAAGAACCGTATAGCGAATGGTGTTTTTTCCTTTAATAGATTTTGTTTCTGGGTTAACTGAAATGTCTAAGTGATAATAATTTAAATCCCACCAAGCCCTTTCAGGGGTGATACTACCTCTTAGCGTATCTTGATGTGTGAATTGTTTGGAGTCAGCGCCTAAAATTTGAGCTTGGATTGAAATGCTTATTAGTAAAAGAGGGATTAGAAATAATATCTTGGTTTTCATAGGTCTTTTTTAAAAGCTTAAATATTTAATTATCAATGTTTCACGAAAATAAATTTCCTTAAAGTTACACAATTTTTAAATGTATTTCTCAAAGACTATAAAATTTGCACAAAAAAAACGCCTCAATAGAGTAGAGACGTTTCATTTAGAGATTAAGATTCACTTAAAAACAATAGCTATTTTCTTCTTTTACTTTTTCAGCAATTTCGATACGTAAATCCACGATATCAGGGTAATTAGCATATTTTGTAAAACGCTTAAGTCCCATTAGCAACATGCGTTGTTCATCGCCTTCAGCAAAAGAAATAATACTTTCTTTTCCTTTTTCTTCGACAATATCTACAGCGTGATATAAATATAACTTAGCCATTGCTATTTGTGCAGATTGCTCTTTTTCACTGGTACGTTTCACGTTTTTCTCAGTTCTTAAAATTGCAGATTCCGCCATATAGATTTCAATTAAGATATCAGCAGCAGCAATTAGTAATTGTTGATGGTCTTCCAGTTGAGGGCCATATTTTTGAACTGCGCCTCCGGCTACCATTAAAAATGTCTTTTTTAATTTCCTAATCATTTCTTTTTCTTCTGAAAACAACTCAGAAAAATCTGGGGTATCAAAAGAAGGTATTCCCATGAGCTCTTCTTGAACCTTTGAAGCTGGTCCCAATAGATCCAGATGGCCTTTCATTGCTTTTTTAACCAACATACCAACAGAAAGCATTCTATTAATTTCGTTAGTTCCTTCATAGATACGTGCAATTCTAGCATCTCTCCACGCGGACTCCATAGGCGTTTCTTCAGAGAACCCCATACCACCAAAAATTTGAATTCCTTCATCTGCACAATTTTGCACATCTTCAGAAACCGCGACTTTTAGTATAGAACATTCAATGGCATATTCTTCAACACCTTTAAGTTCTGCTTCTTGATGGGTGTTTCCTGCAGCTTCACGAATGGCTATACGATCTTCGATGTCTTTAGCCGCTCTGTAGGTTGCCGATTCACCAGCATATGCACTGGCGGCCATCTCTGCTAACTTTACTTTTATGGCGCCAAAGTCTGCAATAGATGTTTTAAATTGTTTACGCTCCTTAGCATAATTTACGGCTATTGACAAAATACGTCTTTGAGAATCTAAACAAGCCGCAGCTAATTTAATACGTCCTACATTAAGTGAGTTCATCGCAATTTTAAATCCTTCACCACGACCAGCTAACATGTTTTCTGCAGGCACAACAGTATCATTGAAAAATACCTGTCGAGTAGAAGATGCTCGAATTCCTAATTTGTGTTCTTCTTCTCCCAAAGTAATGCCGTTTGGAGTGTCGCCATTATATTCTACAATAAAGCCCGTAATATTTTTATCATTCTCAATACGTGCAAATACAATCATCACACTACAAAACCCTGCATTTGAGATCCACATTTTTTGACCATTGATTTTATAGGTCTTTCCATCCTCAGAAAGCGTGGCAGTAGTTTTGCCAGAATTCGCATCCGATCCAGCACCAGGTTCTGTTAAACAATAGGCTCCAAACCATTCGCCAGAAGCTAGTTTTGGAACGTATTTTTGTTTTTGTTCATCTGTGCCATATAGTGTAATTGGCATGGTTCCAATTCCTGTATGTGCTCCAAAAGCTGTACTAAAAGACCCTGTTCCACTGGAGATGTAATCACAAGTTAATACCGTTGATACAAACCCCATTCCCATGCCGCCATAGGCTTCAGGAACAGCGACACTCAGGAATCCAAGATCACCTGCCTTACGCATACATTCTTCGGTCAAAGCAAAATCTTTGGCTTCAAATCGCGCTTTGTGTGGTATGATTTCACGATCATTAAATTCCATAACCGCTTCTTTCATCATACGTTGCTCTTCTGAAAAATCTTCAGGAGTAAATACGTTTTCACAGTTTGTTTCTTTGACTAAGAATTGACCGCCTCTGAGTAGTTGTTTGTCGTTTGTTTCCATGTTCTTTTAGATTTAAGACCCAAGATTCAAGAGTCAAGACTTTTTAAGTCCAGATTTGAAACTTGAAATCATTTTTTGTATTTGTTTTATTTTGTCTTCTAGTTCTTTAAATTTTTCTTCTGAAATGTATTTTTCATTGTGGACTACAATTAATTGGGTTTCCTATTCAAATGCAGAACCTAAGCTGTGTTCAAGGAATTGAGCAAAATGTATATTTGAGTTTTTACTTGTTCCTTCTGAAATATTTGAAGGAATTGAAACTGCACATCTGTTCATTTGACTCATTAATCCATAAGTTTCAAACTTTGGAAAACTTCGAGTAATTTTGTAGGACTCTGAAACTAGTTCCATACTTTCAATCCAAATTTTTAGCTTCTTAAAATTATGCATAACGTTGATTTTTTTGGTCTTGATTCTTGACTCTTTACTTCTTGTTTCTAATTTAGGAACTCAAAAATCCCACATGCGCCTTGTCCTGTACCTACACACATCGTAACTGCTCCGTACTTTCCATGCATGTTTTGTTTTCGCATTTCATCAAACAACTGAACCGATAGTTTTGCTCCTGTGCAACCTAATGGATGACCGAGTGCAATAGCTCCTCCATTGACGTTGATGATATCCGGATTAAGGTCTAATTCACGAATAACAGCTAAAGATTGCGAAGCAAAGGCTTCATTCAATTCAATAAGTGATAAATCGTCTTGTTGTAATCCAGCTTGTTTTAAGGCTTTTGGGATGGCTTTTACAGGACCAATTCCCATGATTCGAGGCTCAACTCCTGCAGCTGCATAATTTACTAATCGCGCAATTGGTTCAAGGTTTAATTCTTTGACCATGTCTTCGCTCATGACCATAACAAATGCGGCACCATCACTCATTTGCGATGAATTTCCTGCGGTGACACTACCACCGGCAGCAAATACAGCTCTTAGTTTTGCCAACGCTTCTTTACTTGTTCCAGCTCTTGGGCCTTCATCTTTTGTAACCGTATAAGATCGAGTTGCTTTTTTACCATTCCCATCGATATAATTTTCTTCAACCTCTATAGGAACAATTTGATCCTGAAAACGATTTTCTGCTTGTGCTTTTAAGGCTTTCATGTGAGAATTATAAGCAAATTCATCTTGATCCTCTCGTGACACTTTAAACTGATTAGCAACGGCTTCAGCGGTGTTTCCCATGCCCCAATAATAATCTTCGTGCCCCGCTTTTACAATATCATAATTAAGCTCCGGTTTATAGCCAGTCATTGGAACACTACTCATGCTTTCTGCACCACCAGCAATGATACAATCGGCCATCCCAGCTTGAATTTTTGCGGTTGCCATTCCAATGGTTTCTATTCCCGACGAACAAAAACGGTTTACGGTCACTCCAGGGACATCGACAATATTTAATCCCATTAAGGAGATCAGTCGTGCCATATTTAGACCTTGAGACCCTTCGGGCATAGCGTTTCCAACAATAACATCGTCAATACGTTTTGGATCTAAATCTGGCAGTTCTTTCATCATATGTTTGATGGTTTCTGCGGCCAACTCGTCTGTTCGTTTAAAACGAAATACGCCTTTTGGTGCTTTGCCAACGGCAGTTCTATAGGCTTTTACAATGTAAGCGGTTTTCATAGTTTTATTGTTTATTTTAGAAAGAGAGTCTAGAATTTAGACGACTAGAAATTTGACTAATCACCTAAGTTATCCATAAACTTTCCTAACATTTTTTGAATTTGTAATATTTTATTTTCTAATTTTTCAAACTTATTTTTATCTAAATATCCTTCATTAAATGAGACTATTGGTTGAGTTTCCCATTCGAAAGCCGAACCAAGACTATTCTCTAAGTATTTCTTGAAATGTCTTTCTGTACTTTTACTAGAACCTTCAGAAATATTTGAAGGAATTGAAACAGCACATCTGTTCATTTGATTAATAAGGTTAAATTTTTCAAAATCCGGAAAAGTTCTAGTTAATCTGTAATTGTCTCTCACAAGAGAAATTCCATCTTGCCATACTTTTAATTTTTTGAAATTATGTCGTCCCATTAATTCTATACTCTAGCTTCTAGTTGTCTAGCTTCTAATTTCTAAGTGGTTTCCCTGTTTTCAACATGTGTTGTATACGCTCTAAAGTTTTTCTCTCAGTACACAGACTTAAGAAAGCTTCACGTTCTAAATCCAATAAATAGTGTTCGGATACTAAAGTGGGTTCAGACAAATCACCTCCAGCCATCACATAGGCCAGTTTATTAGCGATTTTCATGTCATGCGCTGAAATATAGTTGCTATCCTGCATCGCATCGGTACCTACTAAAAACATTCCCAAGGCTTGTTTTCCTAATACTTTTACATCTGTTCTTTTTATTGGTTGTGTGTATCCAGCATCAGCCATTAATTTGGCGTGCTGTTTGGCCACTGCGATTTGTCGGTCTTTATTGACCACAACAACATCTTTTCCTTTTTGCAAGAGATTTAAGTCAAAAGCTTCATAAGCCGATGTTGATACTTTTGCCATTCCAATGGTTAAAAAATGTTCTTGTAAGACGTTCAATTGGACATCACCTTTTTGAAATCCATCTTGTGCTCTCAAGGCCATTTCTTTTGAACCCCCACCGCCGGGGATTACACCAACACCAAACTCAACCAGTCCCATGTAGGTTTCTGCTGCAGCCACAACTTTATCCGCATGAAGCGACAATTCACAACCACCACCTAGCGCCATGCCATGAGGCGCAGAAATTGTTGGGATGGAAGAATAGCGCATGCGCATCATAGAGTCTTGAAAATATTTGATGGCCATATTAAGTTCATCATATTCTTGTTCAGCTGCCATCATAAAGATCATGCCTATATTAGCACCAACTGAGAAGTTTGCGGCTTGATTACCCACAACCAGTCCTGCAAAATCTTTCTCGGCTAGATCAATAGCCTTATTTAATCCTGCTAAAACATCGCCACCAATGGTGTTCATTTTAGATTGGAATTCTAAGTTAAGAATACCATCGCCTATATCTTCAATTACGACACCAGAGTTTTTAAACACCTCGTTCGTTTTTCGAATGTTATCTAGAATGATGAAACTATCTTGTCCAGGTATTTTTGTTTGTGCTTTTCCGGGAATATCATAGGCATAGCTTGCGCCATTTTTTACGGTATAAAACGAATTATTTCCAGATGCTAGCATGTCATTAACCCATGCTGCGGGCTCTAAACCTTCTGCTTTCATTAGCTCGATTCCTTTTTCAACGCCAATAGCATCCCATATTTGGAAAGGTCCATGTTCCCAGCCAAAGCCTGCTTTCATGGCATCATCAATTTTATAAAGCTCATCTGTAATTTCTGGAATCCTATTGGAGACATAAGCAAATAGTGCGGTGAAACTTTTACGGTAAAATTCGCCGGCTTTATCTTTTCCATTGACTAATACCTTAAAACGATCCACGACTTTATCAATCGTTTTTGTGAGTTCTAAAGTCGCAAACTTTGCGCGTTTTGACGCCCGATATTCCAAGGTATTTAAGTCTAAACTTAAGATCTCTTTTTTGCCTTCAGTAGAAACGGATTTTTTATAAAATCCTTGCCCTGTCTTACTTCCTAACCACTTATTATTCATCATAGAGTTGATGAAGTCAGGTAATTCAAATAACGCTAAACGTTCATCTTTTGGGCAGTTTTCTCGAATCCCATTGGCAACATGTACCAAGGTGTCCAAGCCAACGACATCAACTGTTCTAAAGGTTGCCGATTTTGGGCGGCCAATGACTGGTCCAGATAATTTATCGACTTCTTCAATTGTGAGGTCTAAATCTTTAACGGTATGAAATAAACTTTGTATGCTAAAAATCCCAACTCTATTCCCAATAAATGCAGGTGTGTCTTTAGCGACTACAGATGTTTTTCCTAGAAATTGTTCGCCATAGCTTCCTAAAAACTCGAGTACTTCAGGAGCTGTTTTTGGTCCTGGGATAATTTCAAATAATTTCAGGTAGCGTGCAGGGTTAAAAAAGTGTGTCCCACAAAAGTGTTTTTGAAACTCTTCACTACGGCCTTCACTCATGAATTTTATGGGAATCCCTGAGGTATTAGATGTGATTAGAGTTCCAGGTGTTCGGTATTTTTCTAAGTTCTCAAACACCATTTTTTTGATGTCTAAACGCTCTACGACCACTTCCATGATCCAATCTACATCGGCTACTTTTGCGATGTCATCTTCAAGATTTCCTGTCGTAATTCGACGTGCAAATTTTTGATGGTAAATAGGAGAGGGCTTCGATTTTAGAGAGCTAGCAAGGGCTTCATTCACCAATCGATTTCTGACCACTTTGTCTTCTAGTGTTAAACCTTTCGCCTTTTCTTTATCATTAAGTTCTCTGGGAACAATATCTAAAAGTAATACGTCAACTCCAATATTGGCAAAATGACAAGCAATTCCGCTTCCCATAATACCAGATCCAATAATGGCTATTTTTTTAATTCTTCTTGTTTTCATCTAAATATATATTGGGTGATTAGAATATTTTTTTATTTGATATGAGGTCCATTATACAGTCGGATACTTCGTAAAAGTTATTCAGTTTTTCTTCTGAAATTTCGTTTTTGATGACATTATTAAATTTTAAAACATTTTGTTTTACTTCCTCTCTGTTTTTTAGGCCTTGTTCAGTCAGATGTATAAGTACACCACGTCCATCATTTGGATTGGGTTGGCGTTCTACCAAACTCAAGTTTTCCAAAGTCTTTAAAATTCTGGATAGACTGGTGGCTTCCATGCCCATTTTTGGTCCTAGTGCCGTAGATGGCGTACCATTTTGTGGATCTACACTTAGTAGCGTGAATCCTGTTGCCATGGTGATGCCATAGTCTGAAGCTTCTTCATTATACATCTTTTGAACCGCTAACCACGTGGTTCTCAAAACATAATCTATTGTCTTGTCTTTCATGCGTCATTAAATATCTAGTTTCAAATATATGAAAATATATTATGCACGCATAGTAAAATGCAAAAAAGTTATGCATGCATAGTATTAATTGTTTTGAGTACAGTTTTTTAAACAAGATTAGGAATCGATTAGGGGTTGGAATTATGCTAAGTTTAAGGTTGAGTGCACGAACTACAGTCCGCGCTAGAAGGGGGTAGTCGAATCTACCGTAATTGCGGTTATAAATTGCTGTCTACAGTTATTTTTATTCATTCTCAATTTTATTCAATTCCGCTATTCTGCTTTTATGCATTTCAAATATTATTTCAGGATTCCATTCGTCATCTTCCGTTTTTCCGTGCCCCAATGACATTAGTGAGACTAATTTTCCATTTTCCGTATAAAATTGGCAAGTCCAAGGTTGCAGTGTGTAATGGTTAATTGGCATATATTTTATTGATTCCTCTGCGTAAATAAGTTCTCCATTTTGTTCGAAATAAACTTCTTCGTAAAGAACCGTTTCAGCGTGCGAGTCAATTTGTATTATTCTTTTCCCATTTTCAGTTTCGCAAATCTGCCAAAACTCCGTTTTTCCATTAAAGTCAGTTACGGCATCTACATTTTGGGAACATTTGGAAAGTTCAGCCAAATATTGGTTGTTAATTTCAGCCCTTAATTTTTCTTCTTTTTCTAATTCAGTTAATTCAGTTTCTGAATCAGAGGTTATTGTTTCAAATTCCAACACATTTTTTTCAGTTGAATTGCTTTTTTTCGATTCGCAACCAGTCAATGAAATCAGGATTATTAATGTTAGCAGGATTTTTTTCATAACGGTAACGTATAAGAATGGTAGCGGATTTGCACGCACTAACTTTTCCGTTTAGCACTGCTCTTTGATTTATATATTTCACTTTCGTTTTAGCGATTAAACCGCTATTATTTTTATACTTTGTTGGCAACTGGCTGTTTTATTTATTCCTTTTCAGCGTACAATTAATTGCCTAATTCGTTTCTTTATGGCTTGTAATTTTTTTACTTGTTCTGTTGCAAGGTCATTCTGGAGTAGAGAAGTTTTGGACATCAGCATATTAAAATTATGGGCATCACTAGAAGATATATCTTTTATCTGATGAATTTTTCGATTTACTTTTTTAAGTTCTCTATCGTAAGTAATATTGTTCCAATAATCTTTGGTCGCCTTAATTTTTAAATTATGGTAGGCATAAGCATATTTTTCTAATTTTTTGTTTTCAAAAACTACCTGATACTCTTTAATACGCTGACGTTCTTTTTTTGTATAAAAATCCTTTGGCTCTTCATATTCCTTAAAAGGGATGTTGTTTGTCAACTTGTATTCAATACATTTTCTGGAATTTTGCCAATTTAACACCTTATAATTATAGAGGTCATTTTTGGATGTTTTTTTATTAAAATTGGGTTTATAGACTTTAAAAAGGCTATCGGTCTTGCTACTCATTTGCTCGTTCGTGATTTTACCGATGCAGTTCTCAAAATCAACAAGGTTAACTTGTTCTAAAAAGACTTGATATACTTTGTCATCAAAAACGACCTTGTGTTTGCTGTACTGGTCTATCTTTTTCTTGTAGTAGTCAAATGTTTGGGCGTTCATTTGTAGCCCTGCTACAAATAGCACTATGGTTATTGCTAGTTTCATATTATTATTTTTTACCAAGCATTAATTGGAACGTTTTCACAATCAGGTTCTTTTTCCTTAAATTGCTTATAATACTTCTCTGTTATTGAACGCACTTTTTTGAGATAGTTTTTATCTTGTTTTATCCTTTTCTTGTAATACTCATATTCTACAGAACGTACTTCATCAAAATACTCTTTGCTATTAAATAATCTCTGCAAAGCTGCTACTCCACTATCCACCCAATAACCATCACACTCCCCATTAGAATCACAACTTTCTTCATTTTCATTCATAATATAGTTGTAAATTTCTTCTATAGCATCATTAGAACATATATATACCAAATCCCAAATATAGTCATGTCTAAACCGCTCACCATAGGTATATTTCTTTATAGCATTAGAGTAGTACGGTTCTTCCCCATAGCGAGCCAATGCCAGTTCCACCTCTTTGCTAACATAATTTCCCTTATCCATGTCTTTTAAATAAGGTAGAAAACGAGGGTCTCTTAAATAGCCTGCAATGCTTATTACTCTGTAATCAACATATACTTCCCCTTTTAACAAATCTTCTCCCCACTGCTTTCTTCTAATGACAATCATACTATCCCATACTCTCTGTAAGGGTAAACTATCTCGTTGGGCTATCTTTTTAGCCTCTTTATAATAACCATTATATTGACTAAGAGTATCTAAAGTAGATTCTATACTTGCATTTACCCTTGATACTATCTCCTCTTTTGTCCATTTCCCTTCAAATAGTTCTACCATTCGTTGTCTTGCTTTTTCAGAAAAGTAATTATAAAAATACTGTTGTTGACTGGGGGGATAATTATATACTCTATAATAATCAGAACCCCCTATTTTAATATGGTTTAAATTATACTCAATGGCTTCCTGAATTTCTATTAAAGACGGTGGGGCTTTTCTTTCCAATTTAAAAGGGTTGATTTGAGCCGTGCAAGCTGTAACTGTATACATCACCAATAATGCTGTTATAATATTTTTCATCTTTATTCTATTTTGCGTTTTCCATTTGATATCTAAAGAACATATTACGATTGTCTGAACCGCTTGTGTAATCCATATAATTGTTAAGCGCTGAATGTTGGGGCATTTTTCTGTCCTTTCCTGCACTCCATATTAAATCCTTGCAAAACTGAGTGCCTCGTTCATTTTTGGGAGTCACTTTATCGTAACAAAATATATGAGGTAGTCCTACATCATGTCCCTGTTCATGGGCTACAGTTTGCATATCTGCTGTAGAGTACATTATTGTTGTATGATAGCCAAAACGGTTGCTTCCGTTTACTTGGGATACACCTCCCGAAGCAGTTGTGTTACCATTAAATTCGCCTGATAAAAACATTATGGTATAGGGTCTCCCGTTGTTTAGATTTGGTATGTTTTTATGGTAAGCATAGGCTAGGGCAATCTCCTTGTGGTCTAATTTTATCCTGTTCCTTTCGGCTATTATCTGTTGTTGAGTTGGATTGGCTATATTACTTGGAGACCGTTGTAATGAATATTTAGCCAATGAATCTATAGCGATTGTCTCTGTTACTCCACTTTGAGACCATTCTTTGAACAGTTGGTTGTGGGAGCTATTATTGAGTTTATTCAAAATATCATTCTCCGATAGAAAATTAATAGTAGATTGCCCTGATGGAACATTTGGGTTTTCTATATAAACGAAGCGTACTTCTTTTTTCTCCAAATTTTTACAGACTACTTCTATTTTCCCAACCAATTCGTTACTTTGGTCGTAGGCTTCGATATAATGTTTAGAGTTTTCATCAAGATGCTTTTTGATTAATATGCTAACAACTGTATTATTTGAAGTAATATTATACGTTGATTGATTGCCCACAATGATATCATTACTCGTAGGCTTTAGCGTTACTTTAAAATTAGGGTCGCTATTATTTAATGATGAAAGTTTAACTTTTAGCTGTAAAGTTTGGTTCAGTTTGGTTCCTACAAGTGGCACAAAATATTTTTCTTTTTTGTCTATGCTGTAATCCTGATGAAAGAGGTCGTTGGTGATTTCCTCATAATCTCCTGAATCTTCCAAAACTTTTTTAGAGGTACTGTTGCCTGTATGGGTATCATCAAACAAAAATGTACCGTTAAAGTTATTCCTGTTGCTTACGGTAAGGTCAAAACGTGTAATGGGTTTTTCATAGATTTTTAGCTTTACCTTAAATTTCTTTTCGCTATCCTCACTATCTGTAATATCAATACGTTCACTTTTCAACTCCTTTAAATCAATCGAAATAGTATCGCCCTCAGCAATAACTTCACTACCAATTTTCCATACAGGGCTAATGAATTTTAAACTATCAATAGATGTTTTCAAGTATAGGGTTGCTACGTTTTTTTGTCTTACAAAATACATTTTCTCATTGTATTTATGTTGTTGTGTTCTACCATTTACTTCTACATAATAAGGCGTTTCTTTGGATTCCCCATCATCTTCAGCATTTTCTTCATCTTCAGTTACAGCTCCAGTATCTCCATCTTCATTTACTACAATAACATTGCCATTCTCATCTGTTACTACAGTATTATTTCCTGAACCAAGATTTTGTTCTTCTCCATTCGCACCAATGATAACAGTTTCTCCATTTTCATTAACTACTATATCTTCTATTTCAAAATCAATATTTTCTTCCTCATAATCCCCATCTAAAATACCTAAGCCTTCTAATGCATCTTCAAGTGTGTCGTAAATGGCATCTATTAAATCTCCTAAACCATCAATAAAATCATCAGCACTTTCTACATTCTCCCAATTCGAGTCGTAGGTAGTTTTTACCACCCCATCTATAAGTTGGTAATTCGTATTTATAGAAATGCCCTCAAAAGCTACCGCTATTTTAGTATCTGCTAAATATGGTACAACTATAAACCCATTTCCTGTAAATCTGCCATTACTACCTTGTACTTCTTTTACTGTAACAGGAAAGTCTCCAGCTGTAAAAGTTTCGTTTACTCCGATGTTTTGTAATGGGTTTTGGTTGGTAATTTGTATATCAGGTACTACACCACAATTATAACTTACAGTTTCATCTGCTGTAGGCATTGTAAATTGGTGTTCGTTGGTATAGGAATAATATTGATTTAATGATGCCAACGAACTACAAGTGCCTCCGACTCTAAACTCGTAAGTAACCCCTGCTTCTAAATTAGAGATTTGAGCCTGTTCATTTTGGGTATAAACCTCAAACCAATCATGGTTTTTTTTTTTAGGAACGTAGTCTTTTTCTTTTTGCCCTTTTCTGGCACGCTTTTTATTTTTCTTTTCTCGTCTTGCTTTTTGTTTGTCAGTTTCTTGAGTATAGCTAACTTTTCTGTATTGTACGTGGTATTTGTTATGTTCTAAATGGCCTTGCCAGTTGATTTTTACAGTACTTTTGCTAATGGCTTCAGAAAGTGGAAATTTAGGCACATCACAATCTTTGGTTAGCCTAAAATGGAAAATCTCACTATAGCCATCATTCTTATAAACAGAGTTCTCATCCAACCCACTTATAGAAATAGCACGAACACGCCAAGCGTATGTTTTATCAGGCAACAAGGCAGGCTTTGTATTATCATATAAAAAAGCATTTGTAGGTGTGGTTTCTTTATATAGTGGCGGACTTGCTAAAAAAGCTGCTTGCGGGTGTATCTGTTCATCCCAAAGTTCTCGTATCTCAAATTCATAAGAAATAGCACTTCCAACGGCACTACGTGATTGCCACTCAAAAAGAATATTCAACTGGTTTTTAAGAACAATTTGGTCGCCACGTTGGGGTTTAATTAAAATAGGAGGGTCATTGAGTGTTAGGTAAATATTAGTGCAATTCTTTTCTGAAATACGTTGATTGGAACCATAGTCGTAGACTTCCCAACACATTTTATAGGCACCTTCGGGTAAAGACCTACTGTATTGTTGTGGGTTAAGCCCTAATAGGTTATTCTGCTCGAAATACGCTCTTAAATCTACATTGGTAAATATTTTTGTTTGACCACCATTTAGAAATAATTGGGGTTCACCAATAACTACAGGTGATGATTGTATGTTTATTCCATTGCCTTCTATGTAGAGTTTTAATTTAATTTGTCGGTTAAAGACATTCACATCCCTTAAAAGTAATCCTAAGTTTAGTTTGGTATTGGTAGCAGTTGTATAGCTACTTAATTTTGTGTTGTAGGGAGGGACTAAATTATTTTGAGTGATTTGTACAGGGTACACTTGTGCTTTTGCAAAAAGGCTAAAAGTCAATAAAATCAGCGTTAGAAACTGTTTTGTTTTTCTATTCATTCGGTTATTTGTTACTATGTTTCTTTTTCTCACGGATGTTCTTTTAGCTTGTTGCCAACGGTTTTGTGTATGGCATGTTGCGGGAAAATGGGCGACCATTTTTCCGCCGTAACCAAAAGATAGCAAATTGCAATGAATTCCGAGTAGGAATTCAGCCGCAATGAGCTATACACCTTGTTGTGTGCCGTATTTTTCTTTCAGTTCAAGTTTTTTAATCCGCGACCTTATCGCTCCGCTATTTCGCCCAAAAAGCTCAGACAGTTCGGTTACACTGTTACCTTCGCAAAAGAGTAATTCAAGTCGAGTGTCATCTTCCTCGGTCCACGGTTGGTATGCGTTTCGATGCGTTTTTCTTTTTTCGTTATCAGAGTAGCTTTTTTGTTTATTCCGCATTTTTTCCGCTACTTCTGTTACTTTTTCTTCAAGTTTGTCAATTCCTTCGTTAAATACAATTATTTGGTGTCGTTCAAATTCCGTTTCGCCAGTTCGTTTGCTTTCAGAGATTTTCAGATATCGGTCGCCATATTTGGTTGTTTTTACGTCCAAAAAATAAGTCCGATTTCCCGCTTTAAATTTTGTTGAGAATATTTTTTCGTCTTTCATTTGCGGTCAGTTTTTATATGGCACACAACTACTGTATATCGGTACCAGTACCGATATTCCCAACATGTCTTAGGGTTTAATTATTTTATATATAGTACTGATAATCAGTATTTTTAAGTTCTTAAAATTGTATTCTAGTTTTCCTCAAATTACAAATGTAAATTCTATATTACAATAACCCCTTATGTCTTAATACCGCCTTCATCAGGCAGATATCGGAACTTTTCCATTATGTAATTCACTAAAATTAGATCTAAAACTTCGGTTAAATTGCTTATAAAGATTTAGACTTGGGGTCTTCGTCACTCAAATCTATAAACTATTTTGTTAGTATCCAAAAATAATGCTTCAAAAGTAATGTCTAAATAGTTGATAGTAAATAACTTGTGATTTAAAACCAATAATTTATTATGACGAGATTCAACTTAAAACAATGCACAAAAAAGCCATCTTTTCAGATAGCCGTGCTTAAAATACAAATTTTATCGCTGTTAGCCTTTATATTTAAGCGGGAGGTGTACGATTTTTTTAGTTTCAAAAAACTCTTCTTCAAAATAGTCACTCAAATCATAGAGCGATGCTTTGGTGTAGAGTTTCAACTCTTCGGTCAGGTCACCGCCTTTGAGGTAGAGAATACCGTTTTTAATCGGGTGGATACTCTTTTTAGCCACTCTGTTTTTAATCCAACTTACAAAATCGGGCATCGTAGTTACAGCCCTACTAATTATAAAATCATATTGGCCTTTGATGGCTTCAGCTCTAGCATGTGTGGTGTAGACATTTTCTAGACCTAAACTTTTGGCAACGCCATTGACAACCTTCAATTTTTTGTTTATGCTATCTACCAAATGAAATTTAACTTCAGGAAAAAGAATCGCAAGAGGAATGCCTGGAAACCCTCCCCCCGTACCAATATCTAGTAGTTTTGACCCGTCCTTAAATTGGATTAATTTTGCAATAGACAGAGAATGCAGCACATGACGTAAGTATAAACCCTCAATATCTTTTCGTGAGATCACATTTATTTGTGAATTCCAATCGTTATAAAGCCCTTGCAATGCTTCAAACTGTTTTAGTTGATTTTCTGAAAGATTTGGGAAATATTTTTGAATTAAACGCATGTGTAGATATGTTTTCCGCAAAAATAGCCATTAATCTGTTAAATATTGTAAATCCTCACGCTCTAAACTTTTTTATTATTTATATTTGACTATTATTTTTTGATTACGAATAACAAACTCGACTCATGACAAAATCAACTATTACATTCTCAAGAACAGATTCTGCTAAGTTTTTTAAAACATTAAATAGTAGAGTCAATACTTATTTTAAAGAAAATAAAATTAAACGCTCAGGAAATTGGAAACTTTGGATCAAAACTGTGGTCATGTTTTCGATTTTTCTAGTCCCTTATTTTTTGATACTTACAATTGAAATGCCAGGATGGTTACAAATATTATTTACTGTAGTCATGGGTGTTGGTATGGCAGGCGTTGGCATGAATGTTATGCACGACGGAAATCACGGCTCATTTTCAAACAAACCTTGGGTGAACAACATTATGGGAGGCAGTATTTATATCCTTGCCGGAAATGTGTACAACTGGAAAGTTCAACACAATGTATTACACCACACCTATACAAATATTCATGGGCATGATGAAGATTTAGATGCAGGTCGAGTGTTGCGATTTACAAAACATACAGAATGGAAAAGTCATCACAAATTTCAACATATTTACTCTGTATTACTATACGGTTTATTAACGATTAACTGGGCAATCACTACTGATTTTGTACAGATGAAGCGTTATATGAAACGTAAACTTTCCTATGGAAAATTCCCTAATCCTATTTTAAATTGGAGTACACTTGTCATTTCAAAAGTGGTGTATTTAAGCCTATGGATTGTTCTTCCTGTATTGATTACGGATATCGCTTGGTACAAAGTGTTACTAGGATTTTTCGTCATGCACTATACCGCTGGACTAATCCTTAGTATAGTGTTTCAATTGGCACATATCATGGACGAAGCAGAAATGCCAATGCCAGAAGCTAGTGGTACTATGAAAAATACATGGGCCATTCATCAGCTCCTAACTACAGTGAATTTTTCACCAAAAAATAAATTGGTAAATTGGTTTACAGGTGGTCTAAACCACCAAGTAGAACACCATATTTTTCCAAACATCTCACATGTTCACTATGGCAAAATCGCTAAAATTGTAAAGAAAACAGCCTTGGAATTTAACCTGCCATATAACGAATTTGAAACGACAAGAAAAGCAATTATAGCCCATTTTAAGTACTTAAAAGAAATGGGAATTAAACCAGCAACAGCAATACCAGCTTAAAATTAACACATGAGTCAATTACTTTCTGAAAGAATTTTAAATATGGCCACCTCAGCGACCTTAGCGATGGCGGCAAAAGCAAGAGAATTAAAAGCCGAAGGCAAAGATATTATAGGATTAAGTTTAGGGGAACCTGACTTTAATACTCCCGATTTCATAAAAGAGGCCGCTAAAACTGCCATCGATGAAAACTACAATTCTTACACCCCAGTAGATGGATATGCGGAATTGAAACAAGCGATCATCACCAAGTTTAAACGCGATAATAACCTCAGTTATGAGCCGGCTCAAATTGTAGTCTCTACAGGTGCAAAACAATGTTTAGCCAATGTCGCATTGGTATTACTAAACCAGGGTGACGAAGTTATTTTACCTTGTCCTTACTGGGTAAGTTATGCTGATATTGTAAAGCTATCGGATGGCGTTCCAGTAGAAGTGGTAACTTCAATTGAGAATGATTTTAAAATGACACCTCAGCAATTAGAAGCTGCAATTACGCCAAAAACAAAAATGATTTGGTTTAGTTCACCTTGTAACCCAAGCGGATCTGTTTACAGTAAATCTGAATTAAGAGCACTTGCTGATGTTTTAAAAAATCATCCTAACATCTATATTGTTTCTGATGAAATCTATGAGCATATTAATTTTGGAGAAGGCCATGCAAGTATGGCTGAATTTGAAGATATGTACGACAGAACCATCACCATTAATGGGGTGTCAAAAGCCTTTGCAATGACGGGATGGCGGATTGGATTTTTAGGAGGCCCTGTTGAAATTGCACGTGCTTGTAACAAAATGCAAGGACAAATCACAAGTGGCGCTAATTGTATTGCACAACGCGCGGTAATTACTGCATTAGAAGCATCACCTGTCAAAGTTCAATACATGATTGACGAGTTTAAAGTCCGTCGGGATTTGATTCTTAGTTTATTAAAAGATATTGATGGATTCACATGTAATACACCAGAAGGTGCGTTTTATGTATTCCCTGATGTGACAGCCTTTTTTGGTAAAACATTTAATGGTACACTCATAAAAAATGCAACTGATTTTTCATTGTATCTATTGGAAGCGGCTTTGGTTGCTACAGTAACAGGAGATGCGTTTGGAAACCCTAATTGTATTCGAATATCATATGCAGCTTCACAAGATCAAATCATAGAAGCGATCGGTCGTATTAAAAAAGCGTTAAGCTAGAGGAAAACGTTATTTTTATCGGTTTCTCCAGAAGAAAGGGGTGAATAGTATAAGGACTGTAAATAATTCTAATCGACCAATTAGCATTAAGAACGCAGCCCACCATTTCCCAGCAGTTGGCATTTCGAAAAAGTTATGTGATGGTCCAAATTCGCCTATAGCAGGCCCAACATTACCTAGACTTGAGGCAGCAACACCAATAGCAGATTCGAAGTCAAGACCTAATAAAGCAAAGCCTAAAGCCCCAACGATAAAGGATAGCATATAGAGGATAAAAAATCCAAGCACATTAAATACAATCTCACCTGAAACCGATTTATTATTGTAACGCACAGGTAAAACGGCACTCGGGTGTAAGGTTCTTTTAAATTCTAAAAACCCATTTTTAATAAGTACTAAATGGCGGACTATTTTTACACCTCCTGAAGTACTTCCAGCAGACCCCCCTAAGAACATCAATCCAAAGAAAAACACAAGTAGGAGTGGCGACCATAAGGTATAGTCAGCAGATACAAATCCCGTAGTGGTTATAATGGCTACCACCTGAAAAAGTCCATGCCTGAACCCCCCCTCTCCAATACCCCAAACTAGAGGATGATCGAATGTCGAAGCTTCACTTAAAAACGTATTGTAACACAAAATTCCACCCACAATAAGGCTAAAAATTATTATGAGTTTAAAATATAATTTGAATTCATCATCATTTACTATTTTGTTTATTTTTCCCTTAAATGCAAAATAACTCAACACAAAATTAGTCCCTGCCAAAAACATAAATAGCACAATTATATACTGAATTAAGGGGGTATCATTCCAGTGCGCTATACTAGCATTTTTGGTTGAAAACCCTCCAGTTGACAAAGTACTCATCGAATGATTGAGCGCATCAAAAAAAGACATGCCAGCTAAGGACAAAAACAAGGTTTCAGCGGCTGTATACCCAAAATAAATGAGCCATAATCGTTTGGCAGTATCTGTAATTCTAGGGTGTAATTTATCGGCACTAGGACCAGGTGCTTCCGCAGCAAACAGCTGCATTCCTCCAATGCCTAAAAGCGGTAGGATTGCAATGGCTAAAACAATGATCCCCATCCCTCCTATCCAGTGGGTCAAACTTCTCCAAAACAATACGCCTTTGGGGAGTGCTTCTATATCATTTAATATCGTAGATCCTGTAGTTGTATAGCCCGAAATAGTTTCGAAGATCGCATTTGTAAAGTCTGGAATAGCCCCTGTAAATAAATACGGTAGGGTCCCCGATAAGGTCATCACGATCCAACCAAAAACTACGACCAAATAGCCTTCTCGTTTGTTCATTTCCTTTGTATGATGACGTGTACACAGCATGGACACCAATCCTAATACCAAAACAGAAACCCCTGCTAAAAGCAAATTCAGAGTTGCACCATCTTTATAAAAAAAACTCAATAGTGCGGCTAACAACATAAACCCGCCATTGAACAATAATAGTAGTCCAAAAAAGTGAAAGATAATTTTATAATTGAGTTTCATCACCTGGATCGTTTAGTAGAAATAACTTTCTACTTTTTTTATGGATTGTGGTAAACAACATACAACGACACAGTCGCCAGAAATAATTTTAAAGTCCCCTAAGGCAATAAATCCTTCTTCATTTCTAATCACACCACCAATAATTGCAGAAAGTGGAAAGTCGATTTTTTTGATGTATTTATCACAGATTTTAGAAGTCGGTTTGACTACAAATTCTAGCAGCTCCGCCTCCATATTACTTAATTTGGTCATCGCAACTACTTCTCCTCTACGGATGTATCTAAAAATGCTATTGGCGGCAAGTAGTTTTTTATTAATAAGTGTATCAACTCCAATAGAGTGCGACAACTCATAATAGTCCATATTCTCAACCAAAGCAATAGTTTTCTTGATCCCTTTAGACTTTGCCACTAAGCAGGACATAATATTGGTTTCAGAATTCCCGGTTACGGAAATAAAAGCGTCCATATCTTTAATGTTTTCCTCTTCCAAGAGCTCAACATTTCGACCATCACCATGAATCACCAGTGTGTCTGGAAGTTGTTCAGCCAAGTCAAAAGCGTGATCTTTGAGTTTTTCAACGAGTTTTATATTAAAGTTTTTAGAAAGGTCACAAGCTGTTTTTGAGCCAATTTTACCTCCTCCTAAAATCATTATATCTTTAATCTCAATTTTTTTCTTTCCCGTAAGTCTACATAATTCTTCATCTCCTCCTTCAGAAGTTATAAACACAACTCGATCTCCAACTCTAAAGACCGTATCACCTCTTGGAATAATGGTCGAATGTGAACCAAATCGCTGAATAGCAATAGGAATAAAATGGATGTCTGATAGTAATTGTGCTGCGACTTTAACCGATTTATTTATAATTTCGGCGTCTTTGGATAGTGAAAGTCCAAGCATGGTTAATGCACCTTTTTCAAATTCATAGGTATCATTAAATACCGATTGGCTTAATAGTAATTCGATTTCAGCAGCAGCTAAAGATTCGGGGGAGATAAGTTCATCAATTCCAAATTTGGTAAAACCAACTTCATCCTTATGGTTTATAAATTCTGGATTTGAAATTCTAGCAATAGTACGTTTTGCGCCCAACTGTTTGGCCAAAACACAAGCCGTAATATTGGAAGTTTCGGAAGACGTGACAGAAATGAATAAATCTGAATTTAAAATACGGGCTTCTTTTAGTATAGAAATAGAAGTCGCATCACCTTTCATGACTTTTATATCCAAATGGGTATCTGCATAAACAAGATTGGCTTTATCCAAATCTATAAGTGTAATTTCTTGTGATTCGTAGGATAAAAGCTTCGCTAAATGAAACCCGACTTCGCCGGCACCGGCAATAATAATTTTCATTAATTATCAATTAATAAGATGCGCAAATATACGTTATTTTTAGGGATTTGTTTATGAATTGTATTTCTTTGCACTATAATTACTAAAGAAGAAAGCTCTCATTAGATATGTCCAAAAAAATAACACCTTATAAAGATAGCACACTTGGAAAAAAACAACAAATCGCTAAAATGTTTGATACCATCTCAAACGAATATGATGGCTTAAACAGAGTCATCTCTTTTGGTATTGATATAAAATGGCGAAATAAAGTTGTTCAACTTGTTTCTGAAACGCAACCCAAAAATATTCTTGATATTGCAACAGGAACTGGAGATTTGGCTATTAATTTAACCCGAACAAAAGCGTCAAAAATCATTGGATTAGACATAAGTGAAGGCATGTTGGATGTGGGGCGAAAAAAAATAGTAAAAAAAGAACTTCAAGACACCATTGATATGGTGGTTGGAGATTCAGAAAATCTTCCTTTTGACGACCATACTTTTGACGCGATTACAGTGGCCTTTGGAGTTCGTAATTTTGAAAATTTAGAAATAGGCTTGGCAGAAATCTTGAGGGTCTTAAAACCTGGTGGTATATTGGTTATTTTGGAAACTTCAGTACCCACAAAATTCCCTTTCAAACAAGGTTATTATTTACATAACAAAGTTGTATTGCCTCTTGTTGGAAAACTTTTTTCAAAAGATAAATCCGCTTATGATTACTTGAGTGAATCAGCTTCTAAATTCCCTTATGGAGAAGCTTTCAACAATATTTTGAAAAAAACGGGGTTTATAAATTCTAAAGCGCTTCCTCAAACATTTGGAGTCGCCACAATTTATACTGCAACCAAATAATAAGCATGAAGCAAGCCTTTTCTGTCGTCTTTATTTTATTTTTTTTTCAATTTTCCTCAGCGCAGCTGTTTAGTAAAGAGCGTATTTTGAATAATGAAAATTTTGATAAAGCACGATTATCCTATGGCTACTACTTAGGATTTAATGTTTATGATTATGATATAGATTATTATACTGATGTCAAAGATATTCAAGTGTTTAAATCCATAGGATTTAATGTAGGCTTAGTTGGCAACGTTAGAATCAATGACTATGTTGACATTCGTCTTGAACCGGGTTTAGTGATTTCGAGACGAGAATTAAATTACAGCAGCACATATTTCGATGGTATGACTTTTGAAAAGAAAGACCTAAGTCGAGAAATTCAATCTACTTTTATTCATATTCCTTTGTTAATAAAGCTTTCTGCCAAAAGAATTAACAACATCAAACCTTTTGTGCTTGGTGGAATTTCAACCGCTTTAAACCTATCCAGTCAACAAGAAAACCCCGACGATAATAGTAAAAATGTTTTTAGAGTGACCAAAAACAATATGTACTATGAACTTGGAATTGGCATCGACATCTACCTAAATTGGTTCAAATTTACGCCCTCCATTCGAGGTGTATTTTCTATGCAAGACGAATTGGTAAAAGACATTGACCCCAGCAGCCCATGGACAAGTAACATCGCTCAAATGCAAACCAGAGGGTTATTTATCAATTTTACGTTTCAGTAGATTACCGTTTAAATTCGCTTAAAATAATTGCTGCAGCGTTTGCTACATTTAGGCTTTCCGTCTGCTTAAATTTTCCGAATCTTGGAATCGAAAGACGTGTATGCATTAAAGCTTCTATATTTTCAGAAATACCATTAGCTTCATTGCCTAGAACAATGACACCCGATTTGGGTAATTCTTGCTCATATATTGAAACACCGTCCATAAAGGTTCCCATACAATTAGAAACTGATGACAGAGTGGTTTTTAAATCGATATAAGTAATATTAACTCGTGTATGCGACCCCATACTTGCTTGTACAACTTTAGGGTTATAACAATCTACAGTGTCTTCGCTACACACCAAGTTTTCGATTCCAAACCAATCACAAAGACGAATAATAGTCCCTAAATTCCCAGGGTCATTAATACCATCAAGTGCCAACACAAGCGATGACCAATTAATCGAGTTTGGAGATGGAATTTTGAACGTTGCAACCACTTTATTGGGCGTACTAAATCCACTAATTTTCGAAAGTTCTTTTAGGTCTACCCGCGTAAGGTTCTGCTCATATTGAGAAAAATGATCATCTGTAGCAAAAATATCCTCCAAAACATAGTCTGAGTTTAAAAACTCTTGAACAACTTTGAGACCTTCAACAACAAACAATTGATGTTGTATTCGAAACTTTTTTTGCTTCAAACTTATGATTAGTTTTATTTGGCTTTTAGTTAACATCTAAAAAATGTACTTTTGATTATTATTACTTTAGACAGTAAATCTAAATTTTATTTATTGATTGTTGAAGAAAACTCTAATAAAAATATTCGTTGTATTTATAATGACTTATTTTTTTACGGCATGTAATGTTGTAAAACGGGTTGAGGCAACAGATTATTTATTGACTGAAAATAGTTTTTATATCAATGGTAAAAAGAAAAAAACAGAAGAGCTGACAAATTTATCTTTTCAAAAGAAAAATACCTCTCTTTTTGGAATTCCTTTACAGCTTTACATTTATAATTTGGCGCGTCCTCACAAGGATTCTATATTTGATTCTTGGCTGAACAAAAATCCAAAACGAAAACAACGCTTAATCTCTAAGCTTTCAGAAAAACAGCTTAATCAGCTAAAACTATCGTCAATTGGATTTAACCGATGGTTAAAAAACACCGGGGAAGCCCCAAAATTATTAGATTCCTTAAAGATAAATAAAACAAAAGTAAACCTAGAACGCTATTATTTTGCAAATGGCTGGTTTGACAGAACCGTAAATTATAAAGTGGATAGCGTTGGCTTAAAAAAAGCAGCCTTGACATTTGAAGTCGAAACAGGAACACCCTACAAGATTGGAGAAATTTCTGAACGGATTGACTCTCCTGTTATTGACTCTCTATTTACCAATTTAAAATCGGATTCCTATTTGAAAACAGGAGATCAATTTGCCATATCTAATTTTGACAAAGAACGTAGCCGACTAACCAACGCTTTTAGAAACTCAGGAGCTTACCACTTTACTGAGGACTATGTTAGATATGAAAACGATACTATTGGAACTGCAAACAACGTAAATGTTAAAATGCAAATTCAAGATAGAGTCATTCGAAATGACGATTCCATTACAAGAACTCCGTTTCAAACCTACCGAATTAAGGAGGTCAATATTTTTACGGATGCTACTTTTAAAAATCGGTCTAAACCCATTACAGATTCTGTTAGCAACACTAATTATAATGTCTATGCTTATGAAAAATTAAAATACAAGCCAAAAGCATTAACTAATGCTATTCTTATTTCGAAAGGAAGTGTGTTTAAGGATTTGGATCGCACAAGAACATACCGCTATTTGAATGAGTTAAGGTCTTTCAAATATCCAAATATTGAATATGTAGAAAACCCACAGGATACTACACTCACGGCCAACATCTATTTAACACCAAAAGAAAAATACGGTTTGGGATTTGATGTTAATGTTTCTCAAAGTAATATTCAAAAAGTTGGATTGTCATTTACAACTGGAATTGTTATTCGTAATATTTTTAAGGGTGCTGAAACCCTTCAAATTTCTGCATTGGGTGCTATAGGCGCTTCTAAGGATGGGGCAAAAACAGAAAAAAAGTTTTTTGATATTAATGAACTTGGCGCCGACATTAAACTAAATATTCCTAGATTATTTTTTCCGTTTAATACCGAGAGAATTATTCCAAAATACATGTCTCCTAGCACACAAATTAGTACAGGATTTACTAGCCAAACCAATATTGGATTGGATAAACAAACCATTAATGGCGTGTTTAGCTATAAATGGTTTCCATCAGAGAAAGTCACCAATACCCTTGATTTAGTGAATCTACAATATGTAAGGAATCTAAATCCAAACAATTATTACAGTGTATACCAAAACTCCTTTAACAGACTCGAATCAATAGCACTTCAATCCTATGAAACACCAGGAGATTACCTGAGCACTACAACTAATGGCAAAAACGTCCTTATTCAATCTCGTGCTGATGATTTTGTCAATTTAGTGAGTAATGACATTTCATACAAAAACTCAAACCCTATTGAATATCAAACAGTGCGAAATATTCAGGAACGAAAAAGCCGATTAATCCAAGACAACTTTATTTTAGCCAGTAACTTTAATTATGTCCGTGACAGTAGAGCTAATGCATTTGATACCAATTTTTCAATTTTTAGATTAAAATTTGAATTTGCTGGAAACTTACTTTATTCAGCTTCAAAATTACTAGATCTTAAAAACAATTCTGAAGGTGCTTTTGAAGTCAGTGGGGTTCCTTTTTCTCAATATGTTAAATCCGAAATAGACCATATTAAACTTTGGAATCTTGGTCGCAGTAATGTCTTAGCATTACGAAGTTTTGTTGGCATTGCAATCCCGTTAGGAAATGCCTCAAGCATACCGTTTGCAAAAAGTTTTTTTGCAGGAGGTTCCAATGACAACAGAGCATGGACAGCCTATAGTTTAGGGCCTGGAAGATCCGACAACAACAATGAATTCAACGAAGCCAACCTGAAAATAGCATTCAGTTTAGAATACCGCTACAATTTATTTGGAAGCCTAAATGGGGCCTTTTTTATGGATGCAGGAAACATCTGGAACGTGCTAGATGATGTCACAGACGATAAGGCGACATTTGATAATTTTAAATCTTTAGAAGATATTGCAGTTGGAGCAGGCATTGGACTCCGCTACGATTTTGATTTTTTTATATTTAGATTTGATACTGGATTTAAAACTTATGAACCGAGTTTCGGAGATCAAAACCGTTGGTTAAATAATTTTAATTTTAGCAACGCCGTTTATAATATTGGTATCAATTATCCGTTTTAGGAATCATGTAATAGCTATATCGTTTTCGTACAATAATTCGCTAATCATCTATAATAAATTGTCCAACATTATTTAAAATCATTACTTTTACCACCAGAAAAAAAACAAACAAAATGAGTCACAACATCAAAGCAGGCGTTGCTACAGGACGCGAAGTTCAAGAGATTTTTAAACTTGCTAAAGAAAAAGGATTCGCCCTTCCAGCGGTGAATGTTATTGGTTCAAACACCATCAATGGTGTTCTTGAAACTGCCAAAGAATTAAATGCTCCCGTAATTATTCAGTTTTCTAACGGAGGTGGACAATTCAATGCAGGTAAAGGGCTTTCAAACGAGGGTCAAAAAGCAGCTATTGCAGGTTCAATTGCAGGTGCAAAACACATCCATGAAATGGCAGTAGCCTATGGCGTTCCTGTAATTTTACATACAGATCACTGTTCAAAAAAATTATTACCTTGGATAGATGGTTTGTTAGATGCTAGTGAAATTCATTTTGCACAAACAGGAAAATCACTATACAGCTCTCACATGATAGATTTATCTGAAGAGCCAATCGAAGAAAATATCGAAATTTGCAAAACCTATTTAGAGCGCATGTCCAAAATGGATATGACATTAGAAATCGAATTAGGAATTACAGGTGGTGAAGAAGATGGTGTTGACAACAGTGATGTTGATGTTTCTAAATTATATACACAACCCGAAGAAGTAGCATATGCTTATGAGGAGCTTAGTAAAGTGAGTGATCAGTTTACAATTGCTGCGGCATTTGGAAACGTACACGGCGTATATAAGCCAGGTAATGTGAAATTAACGCCAAAAATTCTTTTAAATTCTCAAAAATATATCACAAAAAAATATGGCGTATCAGAAAACCATATTGACTTTGTATTCCACGGCGGATCAGGATCAACTGTAGAAGAGATTAGAGAAGGAATTTCATATGGTGTAATCAAAATGAATATCGATACAGATATGCAATATGCATTTATGACAGGAATTCGTGATGATTTCAAAACCAATGAAGCTTATTTAGCCGCACAAATTGGAAACCCGGATGGTAGTGATGTTCCAAATAAAAAATATTATGACCCTCGACGTTGGTTACGTGAAGGAGAAAAAGCATTCATCGCTAGACTTAAAAAAGCATTTGAGGATTTAAATAATGTCGATACATTATAAAATTTGTGTAGTTTTGTACTTTAATTTTACCATTTAGATACTAACATATGGCTTGGTTCAAAAGAAAAGACAAAGGAATTCAAACGCCTACAGAGGCAAAACGCGACACACCCAAAGGGCTTTGGTACAAATCACCTACTGGTAAAGTTATTGAAACGGATGAATTAGAACGAAATTTCTACGTCAGTCCAGAAGACGGCTACCATGTACGAATAGGTAGTAATGAATATTTTGAGATGCTTTTTGATGATAATAAATTTAAAGAGTTAGATCCAAATATTTCCTCAAAAGACCCCTTGAAGTTTGTAGACAGCAAAGCTTATACAGATCGTTTAAAAGCTGCGCAATCAAAAACTAACCTTAAAGATGCGGTACGTACTGCTGTGGGGAAATCTAAAGGTAAAGACCTTGTGATTGCGTGTATGGACTTTAGTTTTATTGGAGGGTCTATGGGATCTGTTGTTGGTGAGAAAATTGCTCGAGCTGCAGACCATGCGCTCAACAATAACTTACCCTTCATGATCATTTCAAAATCTGGAGGTGCTCGAATGATGGAAGCTGCGTTGTCGCTTATGCAACTCGCAAAAACTTCCGCAAAACTAGCACAACTCGCCGATGCAAATATCCCATACATCTCACTTTGTACCGATCCCACTACTGGTGGAACAACAGCTTCATTTGCAATGTTAGGGGATATTAACATTAGTGAACCTGGAGCACTCATTGGATTTGCGGGACCTCGAGTTGTAAGAGATACCACTGGAAAAGAATTACCAGATGGATTTCAAACTGCAGAGTTTGTAAAAGAACATGGGTTTTTAGATTTTATTACACCTCGATGTGAACTAAAAAATAAAGTTAACCAATACATTGACTTAATTTCAAACCAACCACTTAGAGCATAAGTAAAATGATTTTGATACATTTACTGTAATTATATCATTTCATTAATTCAATAACCCTTAAACTACAATAACCATGAAAATTACCTCAAAAATTGGCGCTTTGTTCTTAATAATTATGATGATTACCTCATGTGACGAAGCTGATGAATTAACCAAATTAGATTTTAAAAGCGATTTTAGCACAACTGTTAATGTTGACATTACCGATGATTCTGATGGTGAACCTCAAAATTGGGATGAGACGTCTTCAGCTATTAATTTAGCTTCAATTGAAGAGATTCAAGCAGATTTAATTGATGATGTTAGGATCAACGCATTAAAATTTGAAATTGATAACTTTGTAGGTGAAGATAATATTGTTGTATCAGAAGCTTCGATCAGTTTTGGAGCGACTGAAATTTCAGTTTCAAACATTAACCTACAAGAATACGATGCGAACAACACTGTAAGTTCAATTGGTACTGCGGCAGAATTAAATGCGATTGCAAGTGCTTTAAAAATCACTCCTGAAATTATCGCTAGGGTAAAAGGCACCATAAGCAGTAGCCCTGTAAAATTTGATGTTATCATAACTTTAGATGTCACTACGACAGTTGATGTATTATAACACCACGTTTTAGTAAAAAAACATAAACGAACTCAAAAGGTTCGTTTTTTTTATGCGATAAAACCGGTAACTAGAGCCTGTTTGAGCAACAAAATAAAAATAAAAACTACACGGCTTAACTAATCGAAAATCATTACCTTTGCAAACTAATTACGATAGACGTAGTTAACAGCATAAAAATTATTTAAACAATATTGGAATGTATTTAACAAAAGAAGCTAAAGAGAAACTCTTTAAAAAACATGGAAAAGATGCCAAAGACACGGGGTCTTCAGAAGGTCAAATTGCATTATTCACAGAAAGAATCAATCACTTAACTGAGCATTTAAAACAAAATCGTAAAGATTATAACACAGAGCGCTCATTAGTAAAACTAGTTGGAAAACGTCGCTCATTATTAGACTACTTAATGAAGTCAGATATCTTAAGATATCGAGCAATTGTCAAAGAATTAGGATTAAGAAAATAAGATTACAAACCACGCTTTTGAGCGTGGTTTTTTAAGTTTTAACACTTTTAAAGTTCATAAGTATTAGAAGAAGCTAATTAGAGTTTTTCATTGGTCACACCACACAACGACAACAACACAACACCAATGTTTAATTAGAACAAAAAATTATGATACCAAAAGTATTTAAAGAG
>Ga0209533_1000613_pt1 | contig 33805 bp, 33 predicted proteins | sample COG_04_FD_184748 | JGI IMG/M metagenome (GOLD analysis project Ga0209533, IMG submission 184748) | Pelagic Microbial community sample from North Sea - COGITO 998_met_04 (SPAdes) (version 2) | ecosystem: Environmental > Aquatic > Marine > Neritic zone/Coastal water | place: Helgoland, sampling...
AATATCATATTCCTGTAAATTTACGCCTTCTTTAATGTCGGAATATTTAATATATTTAGATTCTTTTTTTACTCTATCAACTATCCCCTTTACATGGCTTTCGCTAATATCATGTGGAGCAAAAACAACCTTAAACGAACTGTTTGAAGCGTAAAAAGCCTTTAAGATAAGTTCTTCTTCTTTCTCCCATGAACTACCAGCTATAAGCGTAAATTTACTACTGTAAAATTGTTCGATTATTGGGTTTGGAGTTGATTTTTTAGAAGTAGACAAAACTCTATCATATCGAGTATCTCCTGACACAATACTCTCGATATTATTTTCTGATAACAAAATTTTAGACGCTTCTTCTTGAACAAAAATTTGAGTAGGTAACTTCAATAAATTCTTGAACCAAATTCCTGTTGGTTTAAAGTAAATTTGACTCTTACGGAATGTAGCAGAAATAATATAGAAGTCTATTTTCTGACGGTTTAATTCTTTGAAATAATTTGGCCAAACTTCGTATTTAACAAAAAATGCTTTGGTAATATTTAAGCTCGAAATGAACTTTTTGGTATTTCGTTTTGTATCCAAAGGAAGGTAACAAACGTAATCTGCTAACTCATAATTTTTTCTTTGTTCGTATCCAGATGGAGAGAAAAAAGAGACTAAAATTGACGAGCTAGACTTTTCTGATTTTATCTTTTCGATAAGAGGACGAGCTTGTTCAAATTCGCCCAAAGATGCACAATGAAACCAATGAATATTTTCTTTGGTTCCCATTTTTTGATTTAGTTTACTTTCCCAATCTTTTCTACCAACAATCCAATTCTTAGCTTTTGGGTTCCATAAAGAAACCAAGCCAATCATGATGCGATAAAAACGAATAATAAGGGCGTAAACTATGCTCATAGTACAAGGTTAACAAAAAAAAAGAGTGTACCGAAATGGAAACACTCTTTTTAATTAGGGCAAGGTGAAAATCAATTTAATACAAAATCAATTTTACCTAAATGTTTGGAATTTCTGATGCTTAAAGCTTTTGCATAAGCCATAATATTAGAAATTGTAGAATCACTTACTGGATTAAAATATGAACTAGAATCCTTCATATCCACAAGGAATTGAGAAAGTTTCTTTTCATTTTTGTAAAATTCCGTTAAGTTGTTTAGAGTAATTTTTTTATCCATATATATGTTTTGATTATACATCTATAACGACACTCTTTTTAGTTTATTATATATTATAGATTTTAATCTATTATTTTAGAATAATACCTGCTGTAAATTGTCCTTCTAAAACTTTCATATCTCCATCTTTATTGTAAAGATTACAATCTAAAACAACAACTATTCTTCTTTTAAAATTATAATCAGAAGACATTCTAATAGAATATATGTATGGTACTTTTCCTGCTTGAAACCCACCATCAGAAGTCCAAACTTAACCCATTGGTGAATCTCTATAAGAGATTGTAAACCCAGGAGTAAAAGTTTTAGAAATTCCATTAATTAAACTACCAATATTATAAATAGACTCTATATCTTCTTTGCCAATTAAGCTATTTGAAAAAGATTTTGAAAAGCTAGCTGTTACACTATGCCCATGACAATTAAATAGATATAGATTATTTGTGAAAAAATAAGATGATTCAGTTGGATGAGAAACTATTGTATTATTGTTTTGTTGAGAATTAAAAATAGATACTTCTTCCCCATCAGAAATTCCAATAAAATAATTGTCTGCATCAAGATTAGGAGAATAATCAAGGATATAAATCTTATCAGGTTCCAATTCATCTCTTTCTTTGTTACATCCAATCACTGAAAGGACGATAAATAATAATAGTAATTTTTTCATGATACCGGGTTTTCGTGAATAAGACCCAATGTATAAAAAAAATTTTAGTCTCTAATTAGTAGTTATTTATGGGTTCTTCAATTAAATTTAACGGTCGATTAAACCTTTTGTCTTTTCTTTGGTCTAAGAATTGCGACTCATTTATAAAACGAATTATCTGTGCATTTGGACGACCAAGACATACTCACATTATTTACTACTAAAGGCAAAGAACAAATTGCTTTTGGACACTTGGTTAACAAATACCAAGAGCGTGTGTATTGGCATATCCGTAAAATGGTAATAAACCATGAGGATGCAAATGACGTGACTCAAAACACATTTATTAAAGTGTGGAAAGGATTACCTAAATTTAAAAAAGAAGCCAACCTATTTACTTGGATGTACAGAATTGCAACTAACGAGACTCTAAATTTTATTAAAGCAAACAAAAGACGAGTTGCCCAATCTATTGAGGATATTCAGATTGAAAATAGAAAAGACGATTCGTTTTTCTCGGGAGAAGAAATAGAAGCAAAACTTTATAAAGCAATAGGAACTCTACCAGATAAACAGAAACTAGTATTTAACATGAAGTATTTTGAAGAACTAAAATATAGAGAGATTGCTGAAATACTTGGTGGATCTGTTGGCTCTTTAAAAGCCTCCTACCATCATGCACAAAAGAAGATTGAAGCACATTTAACCAATAACGATTAAACTTTAAAAAAGAAATTTTTGTTAATCTGATTAAACCTTTTGCTAAAACTATTGTCAAAGAACTAGAATACAATGAAAACGACTAACGAACATATGGAAAATGAATTTCCAACTTTGGAAAAACTGAAAACTGTCAAGGGAATGAAAACTCCTCAAGGGTTTTTTGATTCATTATCTACTTCCATTATGGAGCAAACTGTTGAACAACCAAAGCAAAAGAAAATTTCTATTTATAGAGTATTTGCTTATGCAGCATCAATCGCAATAGTTGTAGGAATCTCCTCTACTTTTTTCTTTGGAAGCGACACACAGTCTACCCCAGAATTATTTGGAGAAATGACAGTAAACGAATACTTAGAAGACTTCTCTGAGATAGACTTAGAGCTAGAAGACGCATTGCAGTTTGACGAAATAGCAATGAACTAACACAACAAATAATAATACTTAAATACATACGATTATGAAAATTTTAAAAATCACGCTAATTACCCTATTTGCATTAGCAAGTATCGGTTTAATGGCTCAAAAAGAGCAGAAAAAAGCTGAAAACATGGCTGATAAAAAAGCTAAAATGGAGGCTTTCTTAACAGAAAAACTAGAATTAACTGATGCAGAAAAAACAGCATTCTTTCCAGTTTACAATCAGTTCCAAACAGAAAAAAGAGCTTTGAGAGCTGCTTCTAAAGCAATGAGACAAAAAGGGAGGAAAATGGAAGAATTAAGTGATGCAGAACTGGATGAAGTTATGCAAGCTTCATTTGAAATGAAACAAAAAGAGCTTGACCTAAAGAAGAAATACCACGAAAAATTTAAGCAAGTATTACCAATGAAAAAAGTGGCTAAACTTTACATGGTAGAGAAGAAAATGGTTAGCCACATGAAACAGAACAGAAAAAAAGGAGACAGATCTGATGAAAAAAGACCTGAAAGAAACCTACAACCTTCTGAAAGATAAATTTTAATAGATACTAATTAAAATCCCTTTGATAACCTTAAGTGTTATCAAAGGGATTTTTTTGTTTAGAAAATAGTTTTACTTTTGATTTATGGATAACAAAGAGATATTTCATACACTACAAGCACAAACAACTCCTTTCCCAATTGGATTGGAAATAAGCCGTGCCGAAGGTTTATTTATCTATGATAAAACTGGTAAAGCGTATTATGATTTGGTATCTGGATTGGCTGTAACTAATATAGGGCACAGACATCCTAAAGTGATTGAAGCCATTAAAAAACAGCTCGATATTCACTTACATGTAATGCCTTATGGAGAATTTATCCAAACTCCTCAATTGGAATTAGCCAAGAAATTAAATGAAATTCTACCTGCTAACTTAACTACGAGTTACTTTGTTAATTCTGGTGCAGAAGCTGTAGAAGGTGCTCTTAAACTGGCTAAAAGATATACTAGTAGGCAAGAAATTATTGCTTGCCACAAATCATATCACGGAAGTACACATGGAGCTTTAAGTGTTTCGGGAAATCCTGTTAAGCAATCTGCTTTTAAACCTCTTCTACCAGATGTACATTTTATTGAATTTAATGATTTAGCTGAGCTAAATAAAATAACTACAAAGACAGCTTGTGTTATTATAGAAACCGTTCAAGGTGATGCCGGGGTTAGGATCCCAGACTTATGTTATCTTCAAAAATTAAGAGAAAAATGTACCGAAACGGGTACTTTATTAATCCTAGACGAAATACAAACTGGATTCGGACGAACAGGAAGCTTTTTTGCTTTTGAGCAGTACGGAATTACTCCAGATATTTTGGTAATTGCCAAAGCTCTTGGTGGCGGAATGCCAATTGGCGCTTTTGTTTCGAGCAAAAAAATTATGGATTGTCTTACTCACAACCCAATGTTGGGACACATTACCACTTTTGGTGGACATCCAGTAAATTGTGCTGCTGCTATTGCCAACATAAAAGTAATACAGGAAGAAAACTTAATTGTTGACGTTCACGAAAAGGGAGCTTTGATGAACCAATTACTTTCTCATTCCTTGGTAAAAGAAATTAGGCAAATAGGATTGATGCTTGCCATTGATCTCGAAAACGAAGAAATTACTCAACAAATAGTAGAAGGTTGTATGGAAAAAGGAATTATTGCCTTTTGGTTTTTATCATGCCCAGCTAGTTTTAGATTAGCTCCACCTCTTACTATTACTCTAGAGGAAATTGAAACTGTTTGTGGTGTTATTTGTAAGGTTTTTGATGGGGTAAAAAGTTAAACACTTTTTCGAGAAACACGATTTAAACCTAATAAATCAAAAGCTGAAATAGCAAACAAACTTACGTTTACAAAAACACTAAGCTTGAAAATTAATGATGGAATTTTTCCTGAGAATCCATAACCAAGAATAGAAATCCAAATAGTATAAAAACCAAATAACGAAACTAGAAAAATTATTATGGCCAATAATTTTTCTATTAAATTCTTCTTTTTAAACTTGAAGTTAAATAGTAAAATAGATCGAGTAAAAAGTAAAACGGCAAATGTGCCAGTTACATTAGCTTCTATGAAAAATTCATTCTTATTGTAGTAATCATAAGTCAAAACTGCTATTGCAAAAGTATATAACAGTATTTGAATAATTATTTTCAATAGTAGATTTAATCCTCAGCCTCAAGTGCAGCAGCCAATTCATCAGTCATTTCAAGAGTATGGTACACCACATTCACGTCATCATCCTCTTCCATTTTATCAATCAATTTAAGTACTGATTTTGCTTTACCTACTTCAATTGCCATTGTAGTAGTTGGGATTCTTTGTAACTCTTGGCTTTTTACTTCCAATTTCATTTCATCCAACTTCTTTTGCATTTCTCCATAACTATCAAATGAAGTATAGATAAATACATCTTCTTCTTGAACGTCAATTTCTTCTAATCCAGCATCAATCAATTCGAATTCTAAATCTTCTAATTCCCACTCTTTTAGTAATTCTCTATCAATTGTAAAAACCCCTTTTCTATCAAACATAAAAGAAAGTGAACCGTGAGTTCCAAGTTCCCCTCCATATTTGCTAAAAACAGCTCTTACGTTTGCTACTACTCTATTGTTATTGTCAGAAGTTGCTTCAACAAATACTGCAATCCCGTTAGAAGCGTATCCTTCAAAAGTGTATTCTACTAAGTTTGCTGCCTCAGCTCCCGAACCTTTTTTAATGGCACGTTCCATAGTATCTTTAGGCATGTTGGCACCTTTAGCATTCTGGATAGCAACTCTTAAAGCTGGGTTCATGTCAGGATCTCCACTTCCTCCATCTCTTGCTGCAATCGTAATTTCTTTGATTATACGAGTAAAGATTTTTCCTCTCTTTGCATCTTTCGCTCCTTTTTTGTGCTTAATGGATGACCATTTACTGTGTCCTGACATCTTAGTATTTATTTGTAATCTGCTTTAGGCAGAATATGATTAATCTCTTATCTTTGAATCGTAAAGTTAAGAAAATCAGACTTAATCTGAAAATGATTTTTCAGAAGCTAAATTCAATGGAAAACCCTAAAAACATAGTGATTTTTGTCTCAGGAAATGGGAGTAATATGAGTAATCTAATTTCTCATTTTGATTCTAATCCTGAAATTAATGTAGAAGCCGTTTTTTCTAATAAAAAAGACTGCTTAGGGATTACCAATGCTCAAGAAGCGGGAGTAAATACTGTTGCTTTTTCTAAACAAGAACTAGAAGAAGGCAATGTAACTGAACTAGTTGATTTATTGAACGTAGATTTAATAGTCCTTGCCGGGTTTTTACTTAAAATCCCTAAAGAATTTACTTCTCATTTTGAGAATAAAATAGTGAATGTTCATCCTTCGTTCCTACCAAAATTTGGTGGAAAAGGAATGTATGGAAAACATGTTCACAGAGCTGTGATAGAAGCTGGAGAAACTAAATCAGGTATTACTTTTCATTACGTAAACGAAAATTATGACGAAGGAAATATCATTGAACAATTTGAATGCGAAATAAATCCAAAAGATACTTGGAAAGACTTACAAGCTAACATTCAGCAACTGGAGCACGAGTACTTTCCTGTAGTAATCGAAAAACTACTTACCCAATGAGCCAAGTAAACGTATATACAGATGGTTCTGCATTAGGAAATCCTGGGCCAGGTGGTTACGGAATAGTAATGATGGCTGGAAAACATTACAAAGAAATAAAAGAAGGATTTCGTCATACTACCAATAACCGAATGGAGTTACTGAGTGTAATTATTGCTTTAGAAATGTTGAAAAAACCAGGATATAAAGTCCGTATATTTTCGGATAGTAAGTATGTGGTAGATTCTGTAGAGAAAAAGTGGGTTTTTGGCTGGGTAAAAAAGAATTTTAAAGGCAAAAAAAATGCCGATTTATGGAAACGCTTTTTAGAGATTTACCCAAAACACCAAGTAGAGTTTATTTGGGTAAAAGGCCATGCAGGAAACAAATACAATGAAGTTTGCGACCAACTTGCAGTTGCTGCTGCCAATGACTCAAAAAGCCATACTGTGGATCAAGGATATGAGGATTCTCAGAAAGAGGAAAAAGGGTTGTTTTAATTAATACCCCAATTTAACTCTCACTTTACCCAAAACCTCATTCGCAATTTTAGTAGCTTTTTCAGCTCCTACTTTTAGCAGTTCTTCTACCAAATTCGGATTCTCAGTATAGTAATTAAACTTTTCTCTTTCTTCTTTAAACAACTCGATAATTAACTCAAAAAGAGCCTCTTTGGCGTGTCCGTATCCATAACCACCAGCCTCATAATTTTTTCTCATTTCAGCTATTTGCTCTTCATTTGCAAGTAGCTTATATAAAGTAAAACAGTTACACGTATCAGGGTTTTTTGGTTCTTCTAGTGGTGTACTATCGGTTTCAATTCCCATTATTTGCTTACGCAACTTCTTGTCAGCTAAAAAGATATTAATCAAATTCCCTTTTGATTTGCTCATCTTAGTTCCATCTGTACCCGGAATCAATTGGGTTTCTTTCTCCACTTTTCCTTCAGGAATCACAAAAGTTTCGCCCATTTGGTTGTTGAATCTATTGGCTACATCTCTCGTAATCTCAATATGCTGCATCTGGTCTTTCCCAACAGGAATAATCTCCGAATCGTACAATAAAATATCGGCAGCCATTAGCATTGGATAATCAAATAATCCTGCATTTACATCTTCTAATCTATCGGCTTTATCTTTAAAGGAGTGAGCTAATTTTAATCTTTGGTAAGGAAAAAAACAATTTAAATACCAAGTAAGTTCAGTCACTTGAGGAATATCACTTTGGCGATAAAACACTGTTTTATTAACATCTAAACCAAATGCTAGCCATGCAGCAGCTGCGTTTAGCGTATTTGTTTTAAGAACCTCTGCATCTTTAATTTGAGTTAAAGTATGCAAGTTTGCAATGAATAAAAATGACTCATTGTTTTCGTCTTCCGATATTTTTATTGCTGGAATAATTGCACCTAATAAATTACCTAAATGAGGTGTTCCTGTGCTTTGTATTCCTGTTAAAATTCTTGCCATTACTAGTATTATTTACCTCAAAGTAAAGGATTTTTTTAGGTTTACGGAAAGAATTTAGGCCTCAGTTTCTATTGAGAAGTTGTCCTTGATGTATATTTTTAATTCTTCGTAAAATTCTTTCACTTCCTCAAAAACCTCCTCTTCAATTTTAGCTTCTTCTGTCGCTTCATTAATTTCACGTAAAAGAGCTGGTATTTGTTCTACTCTCATAGAGCCAAATGTACCAATCAATTTGTGGCTCATAGATGCAATATCATCTAGGTTATTTGAAGAGAAAGCAAGTTCTAGACTATTAATGTCTAGTTCACAATTTCTTAAAAAAATAACAGTCGCCTGACGGAATATATCTTCGCCAAGGTCTTCTATAATACTCGGATTAATCATGAGTTATAAGGTCTATTATTTCAGGAGTAAGAGGTTTTTTAAAAACTTGAAACAATTCAAATTTTTCCTTAAATGTTTCATCAACATTTTGCTCTACAAAAAGAAATACTTTGGAAATTCTTTGTTCTTCTGGAAGTTCTGAATGAGTTTTAAGAAACTCTAAACCATTCATTACAGGCATATTCATATCTAGTAATGCAACATCAATTTTTTTTCCCGAAGAAAGAAAATCGATTGCCTCTTTCCCATTCGAAAATGGAAATACTTCACACTCCTCTACTTGTTTTACTAGTTTACTTTTGTTGATGAAATTAGTAGTTGCATCATCATCAATTAACGCTATTCTCATTTACTGCCTGGTTTAATTCGTTAAACTTTAATATCGCTTCCTTTCTGTACTTACGAGACAAAGGGAGAGATTGTTGCAGAACTAACACTTCTTCTGAGCTAATTTTTACTATCTTATTGATATTAACCAAGAAAGATCTGTGAACTCTCACAAAAACTTCGGTATTTATCTTTTCTTCTATCTGTTTTAATATTCCTGTTGTAGTTATTTTACCTTCTGAGGCATGATAAGTGACATAACTACTAGATCCTTCGATAAAATGAATTTGATTATAACACATTTTTTGAGTCTCTCTATTCTTTTTTATCAAAAGAAATTCATCGGAAAGGTTTTCTACATTTTCAGTAGGTAAACCAAATATTCTACGTTTAGCTTTCTCTAAAGCTTCATTTAATCTGCTATAATCCAATGGCTTTACTATGTAATCAATAGCATCAAATTCAAATGCTTTAATTGCATGCTTAGTTTGAGAAGTGATAAAAATTACTTGAGGCTTTTTATCTAATTTTTCAAGCATATCAATCCCATTTTCATAAGGCATTTCAATATCCAGAAGCATTAAATCTATATCCTGTTCATCCAAAGTTTCTCTTGCTTCACGAGCGTTACTACATGATTTAACTAATTGAATATTATCGTTCTTATTAGCTAAATTAGTTATGATAAACCTAGAGGTTTCATCATCATCAACTAATATGCAAGTCATTTTTCTAGACATAGGGGAAGTATAGTTTAAAATGTAAATTTAACAAAAAAAATAACATTGCCGATTACTGACCCCTATGGTATAACACAAAATTAACTGTAATTGATTTTTCCTGATGGATTAATTTCCAGTTTTCTTTCAATTCTATTAATTCCTCATCAGAAAATTCATTCACCACATTTGAGAATAAAATATACTCTTGATTTTCAATATCTACTTCAGGAAAAAACCAAGTTTCTTCAGATAAATCTAAAAACCTTTGCTCGTATCCGCCTGGAAAATCAAACCCAACTTGAGATTTATCAATTGAATATTCATCCATAAATTGGATCATGTTGTCTCTTAATTGGTAATAAGATAAATGACCTAAGGTGGAATCCCAACCTTGAGCAATATGACTTGGATAAACCCAGAAACTTCCTGAAATTAAGCCAATTAAACCTATGAAAAGTGATGCTTTTTGAAAGAGTTTATTTTGAACAACTTCGAGTAAAAGATAACTAACTAAAAACGTAACACTGAAGTAAATTGGCATGAAATATCTGTGCCCTTTTAAATCGTAATAGATGATTGCAGGTATAGATAAAAAAGCTATGATGAGTAAAAATAACACCGAGAGTTGTTTCGCTTTATTGGAAAATTTTAACTTCTTTCTCCAAATCCAAACGAGACAAGCAAAACCAATTAACCAAATAAACACTCGCCCAAAATCTAGTAAACGCCACCCAAAAACTGCAGTATTTTTTATAACACCCGAAAACCCAACTCTTTGGAAGAAAATAGCCCAAGGCGAATCTTCGTGATAGCCAATCCATCCTTTTTGAGTAAAATGAAACCAACTAAAACCAATAAATATAGAAGCTGCTGGCAAATAAGGAATCCCCAATTTAACAATAGTAATTAAGCTGGTCTTTATCTTCTTAAAACTGAAGTTTGAATGAAGATATACATCAAACAAAAACAAAGGAACTGTAAGAATCATACCTCGCATACTCACTAAAAACAGCAATGAAAAAGCTACAGCAACACTTACTCTTTTGTTAGTTAGTATAGAGTTTAAAGCAAATAAAAAGAAGAAAAGCAAAGGAATATCTGGAGAAACCAAAGAGACTTGGCTAAGAAAAGTAGTATCTAAAAACAATAAAAGCATTGCCCAAATAAGATTCTTTTTACTAATAAAGTGATTTAAAAACCTGTGAGCTTGCCAAGCAATTCCTATTGCAAAAGGCAGAACAAACAAATGACTTACCAATAAAGACTTACCAAACAATGTCCAACATACTGCTAATAAATAACCAAAACTAGGAATGTGACCACTGTCAATTCGATTGGGTAAAAACTCAAAACTTAATCCATTATCGTAATAAAAAGTAGCATGGCGTGCTCCTAGCTGAACCGTATCCCAAAAGAAAATATGATCGGCACAACTTACCACAAGAACTGTGAGTAATACTGAAAACAGCAAAAACTCCCAATATTGATTTAGAATATAATTAATTTTTCTTTTCAAAAATTTCAATTTTCAGGTTATCCATGTCAAAATTAGACTTTTCCATGTTCCACACAAATACTTTCAACTTGTCTTTACCCTCCCTAATTGGAGGTGTAAGGTAATCGAATTGAAAATTAGACCAAGTTACACTAGCTTCCTTAATCTCTTTTCCTGTGTAACCATATGCTCCATTTTTTCTTTCCATTGAAATTACAACAACTGGTTTTTTACTGTCCTCTCTTTGTAATTTACAATCAACAGAAACCCTAACCCAAAGATGATCTTTAGAAGTAAGTTCACGATATGGAATTTCTATAGTTTTAGAGTATTCTATTTCAGGTGATAGCTTCGCAAATTTATTATTGGTGGAATCTGTTTTGACATTCTCTTCATTTGAATCTTCAAAATCAAGAGAAACAGTCTTTATTAACTCATAATTCTCAATGTCATTGAAAGTCTGATTACCATCAAAATCTCTATAAAGAGATAGCTTTTCTTTATCCTCTTGAGTAACTGAGGTTGCCAAAAAACTTGCCCAATAATACTCTTTTGTGGTTCGATAAGGCTCCAAAATTCCTGCGCGTAATTGCCACCATTGAAACTGATTAAAAAACATGGCTACAAAAACAAAAACGACAACCGAAGTTTTTATCCAAAACTTACTTTTACTGATTTTTAAAAGTAAAAACCCCATTGCTATTGCCAATATTGGATAAACAGTAATTAATGGTCGATTAGAGAAACCTGCTCCATACCACCATTCGGTCCAACTAATAATGATATAAAATGCAATAAGGAAATAAACTAAAAGTGCTAACCTCTCTGTCTTAAGATTTATCCATAAATGAAACAATCCTACAACTGCCAAAATCATAACTGGTGTGTAAATTAGCCACCCTTTTTTATAACTAAATAATGATTGAATTAAATAAGGTGAAAACACATCTAAACCTACTCCAGGGTTCTTGTAACTGTCGTAAAATAAGTGCCCTGTTCGAACAAACCAGTAAGTCATTTGTGGTAATGCAAGCAGTAAACAACAAACAATTGCTACTACAAACTGAACCCGATATTGTTTTATTATATTCAGCTTTTCATAAAAAGTCTTTTTAGAAAAAACTCCCCACAAAAGCGGAACGAATACTATCATTATTTCGCTTGGCTTTACCATTGCCATTAGGGTAATAAATGAACCTATTGCTATTAAATTTTTAATTTTAAAATCTTGATGCCATCTAATTGTGTTCCAAATTATGAGGCATACAAACATAAAAAGTACGTTTACAGTCTCCAGGTTTTTGAGAGTTAAATGGTGAGAGTAATTGGTAGCAAAAACGACTATTAATATTACTGCTGCAGTTATTTTATCGGGTAAATAATGATTTAATATTTTACGTAAATATATAAGCCCGATAATAGTAAAAACCATTGCACCAAAAACCATTGCATACTGATATGGCAAACTAAATCCATCAGGAGGAAAACCGGTTATATAAGCTGCTCCATGACCAATTAAAAAGAAAGGTAAATAAAGAATAGCCATCCCTAACAAAAAGAAATAAATAGGCTCACCTTCATCATTTGTAGAGATTTGATAAAGAGTTCCTGTAAGTTGTTTCTCTTCATTTATATCTTTAATCCAAGTAGGGTTCTCTAACAAAGCATCTTCATAGATAAAAGTTGCAGGAAGAGGAAGGTAATATCCCAAAACATCCCAAGAGGTTTCTTTTTCGGAAACATTAGCACTTCTGTACCCAACCACAAATAGTATGGATAAGACGAGAGCCAATGTGGAAAGAGAAATCGAAATGTTCTTCATTAATTTTATTCTGCTTTTAATTAGGGACTAACTTACGAGATATTTTCTGAAATTAATAATGTTGCTAATTTCTATATTGATTTATTAAATCGATAAAGTAGACATCTTTCATTTTCATGCACAAGTGAATAGTCTTCTTTAAGAATGCCATCATACTGTTCGTCACAATTTACTCTATTATTCTGGCTATTTTTTATGATGAAAATATAATCTATTTGTAACCCCTGCCATTTGTCATTTTTAAGATCTAAACAGTTAAATGAATTATTTGCCATTGGTTCTCCCCAAGGTTTTGGAACACTATTAGGTCGCCATCTAACTGGAAAATAATCGTTAACAGCTTCGTAATTATCTAATATCACCATGGGCTTTTCTATCCCCAGAAAATTAGAATAATGGCCTGTATTCCATTCATTTGAATAATTTAAAGGTAACACGACACTTCCTTCCTCAATATATTCTGCAGTCTCAAAGCAATTGGTTGCAAGCTGAGTTAAATCAAACATTGTTTTTTTGTAATAGTTAACCAGATTACCGCTACTATAAAACATTAATGCAACACAAGGAATTAAAATAAATTTGGAAATTTTTTCAGTAGATAGCCAAACAATAAGTAGTAAAAAAAACAGAAGTGAAATCCTATTTGAAATGAACCCGCCAAAACTATTTGAATTTGGTAAATAAAAACACATCCCTAACAAAACAAAGGCCATTACCAGCCAAACGTCTTGTTTTTTAAAAACTGAACTTGAGCTTTTGTTTTGGGTAATAGAATAAATACGAGCACCAACTTTAGCAAAAATAAGAATGCAAATTGACAGCAATATAAAACTAGCATGTGAACCTTCAAAAGAAGCATTAAAGGCTATGATACAATCCATATTCATTAAATTATTAGTCAATTGCTCTAATGATAAATAAGATGATTTGGAAGACGAAGGGCGTGATAGAAAATAATAAACCAACAATAAAAAAGGAACAAAAGAGACTATTGCTAATGCTTTAATTTTGGTCCACTGAGATTTAAAATTTATTGTCTTGTTTATCCTTATAAGAATAAAATCAAAAAATACTGGTAAAAACAAACAGAGCAATAGAACTGCAAATACAAAAAGATGTGAAAATAAAGTCAAAAGAATTAAACCTGCTAAAATCAGCTTTCTACTGAATTTAGTCATGTTATCTTGATGTTTATACCAATATCCCAATGCAAAAAAGAAGAATACCAAAGCAATAGAAAAGTTATAAAACCCCAGTAAAAATACCGTAGAGTATATAATTGGAAAACTAAAATAACTCAACCCTATCCAAGTCGGATTAATCTGTTTGATTAAGTATCTCAAACTATAAGGAATACCTAATGCATAAAGCACTAGAAACACTTTTTCGGCAAAAAATGCTGGTAAAAACCAATTAAAAAATGAGAGTAAAAAATGTCCTGAAAAATTAGTAATTAATGCTGAATTAAATTCAAAATATTGTGAAATATTGCTATTAGGATTCAGTAGCAATTCATTTATTAAATTGGAATTATATAAATGTGCTGGCCCATCTAGTGTTGGGAAAAATTGATAACTAACAATTGGTATTAGGTGGAATAATGCTAGAAATAAAAAAAGCAATTTTTCTAGATTTGTTCCATTAAATAAATGCTTATTAAAAATTCCCATAGACCTAAAATAACAAGTATTTACTTAGCGGAGTTACAACCATTATTTAATAAACAAAATCTTGGTTACTTCGTCTGTAGTTCCAGTTTCGTTTGTCATAAATACTAGATATACTCCTGAGCTTACTTTTTCCCCTTCAAATGTTCTACCATCCCAAACTGCTTGCCCTCCAAGCGATTTTGTAACAAAAACTACATTTCCTGCAACATCAGTTATTCTTACGTCCGAGTTTTCGACCAATCCTCTTATCCCTATTTTACCATCATAACCAGGGACAACTGGATTAGGGAAGGCATATACATCTTGGTAGGTTTGTTTTCCTTCGGTTGCGTCACCTTTATAAGAAATTAAACCTTGATCAGTTGCAATAAAAACTTCTCCGCTTTCTCCGTCAATAGCAATGTCATTAATGTTATTAGATAATAAAGGACTGTTTTCTTTGGTGAAATTTTGAATTTGCTCTGTTCCATCTGGTGATAATAAAAAAACTCCTGACGATTGAGTTCCAATCCATTTTCTATTCCCTCCGTCTATTTGAACAGAAGTAATGAACTCATTCTCTAGTAAAAGCTCTACGTTCCCTTCTAATTCTACTTTTATTCTTTGAGCAGTAAAATTCCCTGAGTTAAAAATTTCGGTAGGTGTAAATATTACAAATATTCCTTTTTCTGTACCAATCCATATTTCGCCATCCTTATCTTCTGCAACTGAGGTTGGTGTCTCATCCAAGCTTCCATTTCCTGCTAGCCCGTTAATAAGCTGAAATTCATCATCTATTTCATCTTCTGTGGTTCCATTATCATTGTAAGCAAGTAAATGTTCATCCTTAAAGACAATCCATTTATAGCCTGTAGATTCGCTTACAACAATTTTTGACCCTATAATATTAGAACTACTTGCCCCACAATCAAATGATTTCCAATTTCCACCTTTTGTTTTAACAGACAAAGAGTTTCCTGCCCAAGAATTTACTACCCATAAATTTCCTTCCCCATCAAATTCTGCATCTGCAATTGCTATACGATCATTATGAACAGAACTAATTTGAAGACTCGAATTACACGTGTCGTAAGCAGCAGTTATCTTATAATTCTGTAATTCTAACACTCCTTTATTAGAAAAAGAACACGCATATCCTTTATCTGGTTCTGCTGGATTTATTGCCATCCCAACTAAGTCATTTACACATGAAATTGGTGAAGATGGTATTGGATTACAACTAGTAGGAAAACAAAACTGATTGGTTAAAAACGCTATTCCATAAATAGTCCAGTTATCCTCTTTTATGTCATAATGAAAACTTCCATCATTACTAAATGTCTTGTTCCAACCTCCACCAACTAAACTTCCTGATGACCCCCAAAGGTTACCATTTACTGCTTCGATATCGAAAATATTATTAGAGAAAATAGAATTTGGTTGGTTAAAATTAGCAACACCATTAGAGGTCAGTGATACTATTCCATTTTCACTATCACCTATATAATAAGTGCTATTTTTCTTGATCACATAATTGGATCTTGGTTTCCAATAACCATCATAATTATCAAATAAATTTATTTGAGAAAAAGTATTATCCAACACGTATATTGTATCAAAACGACTTATTATTAACTCATTACCAGAAGCTGTAACAGAATTGTTCTTTTCATTTGACAATGTTGTTACTCTTCCCCAACTTGATCCATCATACCAATAAATTGAATCAGAAGTTAAAGTGTTTTCTATATTAAACAGCAGTTTATTATCAAACTCTAGTATGTCTTTTATTTCCTTATTACCACTTGGAATTGTACTAAGAACCGACCAAGAATTAAAATCAGTAAGAAAAGCACTAGCCTCTGGAGCAGTGTATAGTCCATTTTCGGTTCCTGCGTAAATTATTCCATTTTCTACAAAAACCGCATTTACTTTTATTTGAGAACCTCCTGGTCCAAAAATATAGGTATCCTTAATTTCTTTTTTGGCAACATCAAACACCACAATTCCAAATCCACAGGAAAGATATGCCAAATCATCTTTGCAAAAAATACTTTTAACTCCCTTATCTCCAGTTATATTACTTTCTTTAATTTGAAAAAGGTTGGTTGTTTCATTATCAATAATAATATCAGCATTTCCGTTCTCGTAACCAACAACAAGTGCATTATTATCTGTGTTAAAGCTTATTGTAGATATGTTGTTATCCGAAAGGGCATTTATTTCAGTTAATTGCTCTGTAGTTCCATCTTCATAATCATTGATGATAATTCCGTTTCGTGTTGCTCCGTATACCTTATCTCCATTACTGAGAACTTGAATTACATTACGGAAAGGAAAATAATTTTTCCACTTACCAATTCCTACTCCTTGGGCTTGTGTTGCCAAACAGATAAGAAAGCAAATTGAAAAAAATACTAATTTCTTGAACATAACATTGGTTTAAATTCTGTAACGGAATACTATTCCTACTATTGTGCTTTTAGTTGATTTATTGCTATCCAACTCATTAATCCCATTCCAATTTCCAATGATTGTTCATTTACATTAAAAGTAGAAGTATGTAATCCAGAACTTTCGCCTGTTCCTAATCGATAGAAACAACCAGGAATATGTTGAGTGTAATAAGCAAAATCTTCTCCTGTCATTCTTAAATCAAGGTCAATTACATTTTCTTTTCCTAAATATTCTTGGGCACTTGATTTTGAAATCTCAGTGGTTTTTACATCATTTTTAAGGAAAGGATATCCTCTCTGGATATCAAACTCGCAGGTTCCTCCCATTGATTTGGCAATATCTTCAGCCATTTGTACCATTAATGTGTGAGCTTCATTTCGCCACTCTTCATTCATGGTTCTAAATGTACCTTCTATTTTCACTTCATCAGGAATAATATTAGTTGCTCCACCTGTAGAGTTTATTTTACCAAATGATAATACACACGGTATATCTGGCCTAGCTTTTCGACTAACAATTTGTTGTAAAGAGTTTATTATTTGACAAGATATTAATACCGTATCTACAAACTTATGAGGTAAAGCTGCATGCCCTCCTTTTCCTTTTACTGTTACATATATTTCGTCACATGATGCCATATACATTCCTCCTCTAAATCCTACTTTACCATAAGGTAAATCAGGGAAAACGTGTTGCCCAACAATGGCTTGTGGAGCTGGGTTTTCAAGCACTCCTTCGTTTATCATTAAGGATGCTCCTCCAGGTAATTTTTCTTCTCCTGGTTGAAAAATAAGCTTAATTGTTCCTTCAAATTCAGATTTTAACTCATTCAAAATCTTTACAACTCCCAGTAAACTTGATGAATGTACATCATGTCCGCAAGCATGCATCACCCCTTCATTTTGTGACTTGTAACTCACATCATTTTCTTCAATAATAGGAAGCGCATCCATATCTGCCCTAAGAGCAATAACTTTTTTGGATGGGTTTTTCCCTTCAATTAAAGCTACTATTCCTGTTTTTACGAATCCCGTTTTAAATGGAATCCCAAATTCAGTCAGTTTAGATTGAATAAATGCAGAAGTTTTGTGTTCCTCGAAAGATAATTCGGGATGTTGATGAATGTGTCTTCTAATGGCGATTACTTCCTTTAAATTAGAAGAAGACAATTGTTTTATATGTTCTAGTAAATCCTTATTCATACTTATTTACCAAAATATAATTTATAACCACTATAAATCATTTTTATAGAGATTAATAACATCAGTACACCAAAAATAATTTTAACCAAGTTCACATTTATCTTAAGAGCTAATTTTGCTCCAAACAAACCTCCAACTATAAATGTAGAAGCTACAATAGCTACCATTCTTAAATCAATATCTACGTTTTCTGCTTTGTAATATTGCATAAATGCTAAGATACCAATGGGAGGTAACATAAGTGCTAAGCTAGTTCCTTGAGCTTGTAATTGAGATAATCCTACTAAATAAATCAAAGCCGGAACAATAATAATTCCTCCTCCAATACCTATAAAGCCAGATACAACTCCAGCTGTAATCCCTATTAAAACAAGGTAAATTATTGTTTGCGCATCTAAAGTCATAAACTAATTTTAAAAATCTAAAGATAAAGAAAAATAGTTGATACGACCCTGTACAACTCCATCCTCAACTCCCCATGACCAATCGTATCTAACGAAGTATCCAAATAGTTCTGCTCTTAATCCAAATCCATAACCAAAAATGATTGGCTCTCTTTGGTTTTGAATAATTACATTAATTGGTTTTTGAGATATTTGAGTTATGTTAAACGAGTTCTCTTCGGAGTATGGATTTGATCCTGTCCAAGCTGTTCCTGCATCAGCAAATCCTACAACTTGAAACGTAGATAAAAATTTACTTTGAACCGGATATTCACTAAAATATTCAAATATAGGCCAACGAACTTCTGAGTTAGCCACTGCAAAACTATTTCCAAACCTTGTAGTTTGAAGAAAACCCCTCATTGGAGTAGCTATAGTTTGAAACGCAAATCCTTTATCAGTAGGAATAATAATAGACTCATTGGCCCTTGCTCCAAGCCAACCATCAACTCCACCCATGTAGTAAACTAATTTTCTGTTTCCAAAGGAAGTACTTGCTGCAATTCTCCCGGCAAATATCATTTCTCGGTGGATTTTTTGATAGTGACGAATATCAGTTCCAATAACAAAAAAGTCAGTTTCGGCTTCATAAATTTCTTGATAATACTCACCAAAAACCTTTAATCTAGTTCCTTCTCTAAGGTTTATCCCTCTATCAAAAGTGTTGTCAAGAACATACTCAATTTTAGCTCCACCCATGTTTCTAGAAGTTCCTTCGGCTTCTAATGTTTGCCTATTTAATGCAGACACAATTGTATTATCGTTTCTTAAATTAAAAGTAACTGCCAAAGAAGAGATTTCATTAAAAGGGTACTTTAATCGGTATTTAAACTCGTGTATTCTCGTTCGCACAGGTATAAAATTAACGTCTGTTGAATATGCCTGTCTAGTAAACAGATATTTTTTATCAAATCTTTGAGACAAATCTTCAAAAGAAAGTAGGTAATCATTGTCTTGGAGGTTAAACGATAAATTCACCCCTCCTATTAAACGGTAATCTTCCATCAAATCTTTAATTTGAACCATATTAAACAAGTTCACATTTTGATTATTAAATGAAGGATTATTAGGGTTGAAAACTTGATAAGTACCATTCAGAAAATTATTGTCTATTTGAGATGTCACCTCATCTAAAGTGAAGTTGATGTTATATAATTTTCTTGTAGGCAACTTAAATTCATCCGTTATAACCTCCTTTTCAACCAATGAATTATCAGGATTCAAAAACACTAAGTCTTCTTTTTTAGTTTCTTCTACTTTTGGTTTCTTTTGTTCAAATTGATAATTAGATATCTCAATCGTCTCTTCAGTTTTAATATTAGGTTTAACCGAAATAATCTCAACAGTACTTTTTCTTTTGTCAGATTCCTTTGTCTCTGATTTTTTCTCGCCTTTTTCAATTTCTTTGTCAGAAATCTTATCCATTGATATATCCCCTTTATAAAATAGGTACTCGTTATCTTGTTTTATAACCATCCCTAATTGAGAAGAAACATCAGAATAATCTACGGAAGAAATCCCTTTCTTGTAGTTGGTTAATTCCGAAGATTTAGAAAAGTATCGATAATTAATTACAGTATCAACAGACGAAATAACACTATCAAATACAGCTACATAGCGATTAATTAGCCCGTTTTCATCTGACAAGTAAGTATATTTAAATCTTTCTAACTCGTAAGGGAACAATTCATTTACGGTTGGTGTATTTGTAACCCTTTTTAAAGTTGGTTGAAACTTTTTATTCAAATCATAGATATAAATATCATATAAATTAGCTGTTGGCTTTAGAGGTGCTTTAACGTATAAAGAATCATTTTTTCTGTTAGAGGAAAATATGATTTTAGTTGAGTTTTCTATAAATCTAGGATCTCTATCATCCGAAAAATCATCAGTTAGTTTCTTATATCCGTTCCCAATAATAGTATATAAGTACAAATCTATTTGCCCTTTTTGAATTCCAGAAAAAACGAATTGACTACCTGTTTCGTTATAACTAAAACTGGTTACCTTAGTTACGTTTTGTACCGCTCTTTTTGTAGTTTTTTTTGATTCAAGATCATAAAAATTAAAATAAACTTCACCATCAGTTTCCTCAACAAATGCTAAAGTATTCCCATTTGGGTGCCAATCTAATAAAGGGAAAGATTCATCTGTAGCTCTCTCAGCTTTAAATCCTCTTGCTCTAACCTTAGTATATGATTTTGAAGAAATATCGTAAATCCAGACTTTATATTTTCCAATTTCATTAGCTGTGTAAGCTAATTTAGTTCCGTCAGGACTTAGGGCAAATTGTGTTATTTTTCCTTTCTTCTTTCTTCGTTTTATTGAAATTTCTTGTTGAAGAGGAATCGTTTTATTTTCATCTTTTTCTTCAAATGACTTCTTGTAATACCTTACAAAATCATTATTCAAGCTCTTAGTAGATTTTCCTAAAACAAATCTGAAACTTGACTCGAAACTTCTGGAAACACTTAGTAAATAGATTATTTGTGGAATTACTTCATCTCCATAAACTTGAGCAATGTAATTCCACATGGCATGACCAGCATATTTGGCATCAATATTCTCTAGTCTACCAAGCTTATCAAATCTTCCAGAATTAATTCCATCTTTTATTTCCGTTTCTATAGTTGCACTCCAATTTTCTCCCATGTAGGAATACAGTCCCTCAGAAAACCAGTAAGGCATTTCAACTGAAGATGAATTTCTTACTACCTGTTTCCAGCTAGTTTGATTCACCATTCTAGAAACTAAAGCTTCGGTTAAGGCTTCTCTTATTTGCTTGTCAAAATCGGGATGGTCCTGCTCAAAATAAAGAAATATTTTGTTCCCAACAATCGAATTTTTACCTCCTATATTTGAAGTTAGCTCATTGGTTAAACCTACATTACTTTGCTTAAAATCAGTATGCTTATTAAAAACTAATACATCAAATTTTGAATCAACTTGAGTTTCGAAAAAAAGTTCTAATTCTTGTAAATTTTTGTGAATAGACTTAGCTGCATACTCTGCATTTGTAGCTCCATCTCCATAAAAATAAACCTTAAACCTTTCGAAGTCATAGTATTGCCAAAAGAAGGTAGTCTCTTGCACTCTGTTTTTGCCAAACTCTTGATACGAACCATTGTAAAACTGCCCACTAGAATTGTATGACAGCAGAATGAAAAACACAATGAGTGTTGAGTAGTATGTAATCTTAGCTTTCATTATTAAAGTAAATCTACAAAAAACCAAATTACTTATTCGGTTTCTCCTAAGGAAGTTGATTTAAGCTCTTTAAATAAATTATTCTTTTCGATTTCTGGCAAAACAGTATTGGCTACATTTAATAATGGCTCATACATAAGAGATTCACTTTTAACTTTTTTGGGTATAAACTCTAGCTTTTGATCATAGGATTCTATAATAGTTATTAATACAGCTAGTACTAGACCTATTTTCACAATAGCAAAAAAAGCTCCTAGTAATTTGTTTACCAATTTTAAGGCAACAAGGTTTATTATTTTTTCAACAATCTTACCTGCAGCAAAAACTAAAAGAAGAATGACTAAAAAAGTAACAGTAAACGATATTATTTCTAAATATTCTGAATCCAGATAAGATGCTAAAAACTCAGCAGTTGTGTCAGAGAATTTTAGCCCTCCATAAATCCCTAAAGCCAAGGCGATTATACTGACTAATTCGAAAACAAGACCTTTCCTAAAGCCTTTGTATCCAAACCACATTAAAATAACCAGAATAAAAATATCGATATAATTCATTGCAACCAAAGATAAAGTTTTTATCAAGAATCTATATAAATAAAGTATTTTTGTGTTTAATATTTGCTTTCAGTTTAAGCAAAAGTTACTTTTACTTTACTAAAGAAAAAACTAATTCCAAAAAATGTCTAAATCAAAATTTACTACTATAGGCCGAAAAATTTTAATGGCTTTGTCAGGATTCTTTCTAATGTTTTTCCTGCTACAGCATTTAACAATAAATATGTTATCAGTTGTAAGTCCGGATATGTTTAATGATGTGTCTCAATTCATGGGAACTAATCCAGTTGTTCAATTTGCATTGCAGCCAGTATTAATCTTTGCTGTATTTTTCCACTTTATAATGGGAATTGTACTGGAACTTCAAAACAGAAGAGCAAGATCAATCAAATATGCTTACAGCAAGCCAGGAACAAATTCATCTTGGATTTCAAGAAATATGATCATCACAGGGTTAGTGGTGTTAGCTTTTTTAGGATTGCACTTTTATGATTTTTGGGTTCACGAAATGACAGTAAAATATGGTGGCGGAGATATGTCTGGGCTTATAAACCCAAATGACTTAGATAGCGGATACAGATACCACGAAGAGCTAGTGGCTAAATTTGTTGACCCGGTAAGAGTAATTATTTATGTTATCTCTTTCGTTTTATTATCCCTTCACTTAATGCACGGTTTCCAATCGTCTTTCCAATCAATGGGAGTTAGCAAAGGTAAAAACTTTATCAAAAAATTCGGAAACGTATTCGCAATTGCTGTTCCAGCTTTATTCGTTTTTATTGCAATTTATCATCATTTACAACATTAATATAGACTATGAGCACACTTGATTCAAAAGTCCCAGAAGGTCCATTAAAAGATAAATGGACAACTTATAAAGATAAAATAGACTTAGTAAACCCTGCTAACAAGAGAAAAATTGACATTATCGTTATTGGTACAGGTCTTGCTGGTGGTTCTGCCTCAGCTACTCTTGCCGAGCAAGGATATAATGTAAAAGCATTTTGTTACCAAGATTCACCAAGAAGAGCCCATTCAATTGCGGCTCAAGGAGGAATTAACGCAGCAAAGAATTACCAAGGAGATGGAGATTCTAATTACCGTTTATTTTACGATACAGTAAAAGGAGGTGATTACAGGTCCAGAGAAGCGAACGTTTATAGACTTGCAGAAGTATCTGGAAACATTATTGACCAATGTGTAGCACAAGGTGTTCCTTTCGCTAGAGATTACGGAGGATTATTGGATAACAGATCTTTTGGAGGAGTATTGGTTTCAAGAACTTTTTATGCCAAAGGACAAACCGGACAACAGTTATTACTCGGAGCATACTCTGCAATGAACAGACAAATTGCTAGAGGAAAAATTGAAATGTACAACAGACATGAAATGTTGGACATAGTAAAGGTAGATGGGAAAGCGAGAGGAATTATTGCTCGTAACCTTATTACTGGAGAACTAGAAAGACATTCAGCTCATGCAGTAGTAATAGCATCTGGAGGATACGGAAACTTATATTTCCTATCTACAAATGCAATGGGAAGTAACGTAACTGCAGCATGGAAAACGCACAAAAAAGGTGCTTTCTTTGCTAACCCTTGTTTTACACAAATTCACCCAACTTGTATACCAAGATCTGGAGATTATCAATCTAAATTAACATTGATGTCTGAGTCACTAAGAAATGACGGAAGAATTTGGGTACCTGCAAAATTAGAAGATGTCATGGCAATCCGTGAAGGAAAGAAAAAGCCAACAGATTTATCTGAAGACGAAAGAGATTATTACTTGGAAAGAAGGTATCCAGCATTTGGAAACTTAGTCCCAAGAGATGTAGCATCAAGAGCTGCTAAAGAAAGATGTGATGCTGGTTATGGTGTCAACAAAACTGGAGAAGCGGTTTATTTAGATTTTAAATCAGCAATAGAAAGATACGGAAAAGAGCAAGCAAAAATTCATAACGAAAAAGATGCTTCTGCTCAAAGAATTTATGATTTAGGAAAAGATATTGTAGAAGCAAAATACGGTAACTTATTCCAGATGTATGAGAAAATCGTAGATGAAGATCCATACAAAACTCCAATGATGATTTATCCAGCAACTCACTATACAATGGGAGGACTTTGGGTAGATTACAATTTAATGACCACAGTTGAAGGGTGTTACGCAATTGGAGAAGCAAACTTCTCTGATCACGGAGCAAATAGACTTGGAGCATCTGCATTAATGCAGGGATTAGCTGATGGATATTTCGTACTTCCTTACACTATAGGTGATTATTTATCAGATGATATTAGAACTGGTAGAATACCTACTGATACTGATGCTTTTGAAGAAGCAGAAAACTCTGTGAAAACTACTCTAGATAAACTAATAAATACTGGTGGTACAAAAGCAGTAGATTATTTCCATAAAAAACTTGGAAACATTATCTGGAATAAAGTTGGGATGTCAAGAAACGAAGCTGGACTGAAAGAAGCAATTGCTGAAATTCAAGAATTAAGAGCAGATTTCTGGAAAAATGTAAGAGTGCCAGGTGGAACTCACGAAGTAAACAGAGAACTAGAAAAAGCTGGAAGAGTCGCAGATTTCCTTGAATTAGGAGAGTTGTTTGCTCAAGATGCATTGACTAGAGAAGAATCTTGTGGAGGACACTTTAGAGAAGAGTCAGTTGAAATTGATGGTCCTCAAAAAGGAGAAGCAAAACGTGATGACGAAAACTTTACATTCGTTTCGGCATGGGAATACAAAGGAAATCCATCAGAATCACAACTGCACAAAGAAGAATTGAAATACGAAAACATTGAGTTAAAGCAAAGATCTTATAAATAATTGATATGAATTTAACACTTAAAATATGGCGTCAAGAAGATGCTAAGTCACCAGGTAAAATGGTAACATATCCTATTTCTAATATAGAAGGGCACATGTCTTTTCTTGAGATGATGGATATACTTAATGATGAATTAATTGAAAAAGGAGAAGAGCCTGTAGCATTTGATCATGATTGTAGAGAAGGAATTTGTGGAATGTGCTCTATGTACATAAACGGAGAAGCTCACGGTCCTGATAGAAGAGTAACAACTTGTCAATTACACATGAGAATGTTTAAAGATGGTGAAACTATTCATATTGAGCCTTTCAGAGCTAATTCTTTCCCAGTACTTAAAGATTTGATGGTAGACAGAGGAGCTTTTGATAGAATTCAACAAGCTGGAGGGTATATTTCAGTTAATACTTCTGGAAATACTCAAGATGCGAATTCATTGCCAATACCTAAAGCAGATGCTGATTTAGCAATGGATGCAGCAACTTGTATTGGATGTGGAGCATGTGTTGCAACTTGTAAAAATTCATCAGCAATGTTGTTTGTTTCTGCCAAAGTATCTCAATATGCATTACTGCCTCAAGGACGAGTTGAAGCTAAAGATAGAGTACTAAATATGGTGAATCAAATGGACATAGAAGGGTTCGGAAACTGTACAAACACAGGGGCTTGCGAAGTAGAATGCCCTAAAGGAATATCTTTAGATAACATAGCAAGAATGAATAGAGAGTTGATTAAAGCAAAAGCGTAAAAAAGTTTTGGAACGGACTTTGTTAAGAAAGTAGCGTGCGAATACTTGGTTAATAAGAATTAATTATTTTTATTTGCAATGTCTAAACAATTAAAAAATAAAGAAAAATGGCAGAAATACAAGATAAAGTAGTAGCGATTATAGTAGATAAATTAGGTGTAGATGCATCTGAGGTAACTTTAGAGTCTAACTTTACAAACGATTTAGGAGCAGATTCATTGGATACTGTTGAACTAATCATGGAATTCGAAAAAGAATTTAACATTGCAATACCAGACGATCAAGCAGAAAAGATTGCTACTGTTGGAGATGCAGTAACATTCATTAATGACGCTAAATAAAATTAGCTTCCTATGGAATTAAAAAGAGTTGTAATAACTGGAATCGGAGCATTAACCCCAATTGGGAATAATGCTTCCGATTATTTTGATTCCTTGAAAAAAGGAGTTTCAGGGGCGGCAAAAATTACCAAATTTAATGCCGAGAAATTCAAAACACAATTTGCTTGTGAAATAAAGAACTTCAACATTGAAGATCATCTTCACAGAAAAGAAGCAAGAAAATTAGATGTATTTTCTCAGTATGCTGTTGTTACAGCTGATGAAGCTGTATTAGATTCAGGAATGAATTTAGAGGAAGTTGATACAACTAGAATAGGTGTAATCTGGGGTGCAGGAATTGGAGGTCTAAAAACTTTACAAGATGAGTGTGAAAACTTTTTTAGTGGAGATGGAACACCAAAATTCAACCCATTTTTTATACCAAAGATGATTGCAGATATTGCTGCGGGTCACATTTCAATTAAATATGGTTTTATGGGACCAAACTTTGCCACTGTATCGGCTTGTGCTTCTTCAACCAATGCTTTAATTGACGCTTTTAATTACATAAGATTAGGAAAAGCTAACGCTATTCTTGCTGGTGGATCTGAAGCTGCTGTTACTGAAACAGGAGTTGGAGGGTTTAATGCCATGCATGCTTTATCACAAAGCAATGAGAATCCACAGACAGCCTCAAGACCATTTGATAAAAACAGAAATGGATTTGTATTAGGAGAAGGTTCTGGAGCAATGATGCTAGAAGAATACGATCATGCAATTGCAAGAGGAGCAAAAATATACGCAGAAGTTGTTGGAGGTGGCGCATCTGGTGATGCACACCATATTACTGCTCCACATCCTGAAGGATTAGGAGCTCGCAATTCAATGAATGAGGCACTTCGAGAGGCAAATATAAAGCCAAGTGCAATCGATTATATTAACGTTCACGGTACTTCTACTCCACTTGGTGATATTGCAGAATCAAAAGCAATTCAAAAAGTATTTGGAGAACATGCTTACAACTTAAACATTAGCTCAACAAAGTCTATGACAGGTCACCTTTTAGGTGCTGCTGGAGTAATTGAGGCATTAGCTTGCGTTTTAGCTGTTACAGAAAATATAATACCACCTACTATCAATCATACTGAAGTAGATCCTGAGCTTGATGAAAAATTGAATTTCACTTTCAATAAAGCGCAAGAAAAAGAAGTTAATTATGCATTATCAAATACATTTGGATTTGGAGGGCATAATGCTACTTTAATAATCAAGAAACATAAATAACTGATATTAACATATAGTAGTTGACAGTTAAAGTTTTAACCTTAACTTAACAACCAAATTTGAATTAATTTAGTACTTAATATTAATTATGTCCAAAAGGTATTTATACCATTTTACATCTATTTTATTCGCTTTAACTATTTCAAACTATACGTTTTCACAAACGAATATCTTTGGAAACTCTGTGCCACTAAAAGCTATGGATAATTGTACTCCTTTTGATTCATTAACATTTATACAATCACCATTACCGGGAACAGTAATTAATTACTCAACTAGATTAAATGATGTAAATAGCTTATCAGTAAGTATTACAACTATAGATTTAGAAAATAATTTTACAACTTGTAATTTTGATGTATTGGTTGGATGTAGAGTTAATGCTTCTATTCCACAAATATTCTCACCAAATGGAGATGGAATAAATGATAAACTATATGTTTACGGTAGAAACTTCTCTAATTTCCAATTCATTGTTTACAATAGATGGGGGAGAGAAAGTATTTGAAACAAATGATGTAAATACTGGATGGGATGGAACATTTAGAGGAATTCCTGTACAAGAAGGTGTTTATGTATATTACTTTAGAGGAGGAACCGAATAATTTGGAGAGATAGAAAGAAAAGGAGATTTAACAATTGTAAGATAAAATGAAAGTATTCATTAATTATTTTTTAGATTATTTTAGAAAAGATTTTAGCTTATTTGCTCACCTTTTTACACTTATATTTATTGGTATTTGTATTTATTTAAATTACGAACACCAAGTATATGGAGATCATTTTAGAATCATTAATTACAGTGAATTAAGGTTGTTAAAACTTTGGTTAATGTATTCTTTTGCTTTCATTGTTCCAGTAATTATTGTTTCGCTATTCCAGAAAGAGAAAAAGATAATATATAATTGGAAATACTTATTATTTGGTGGTTTAGCACTTGCTATCATCACCTTTGATTCTTCCTATTATTTGCTAAAATACATCCGACCATTGCTGGAAGGAAGCGATAGCTATTCCTTTTTATATGCTTGTGTTTCTAATATATTAAGCTTGGTATCTGTTATGCTACCAATATTCATAATTTATAATTTGGTTAAATTTTTTAAACCGGAGTTATACGGTTTAAGGCTAAATGGAGCAAATTTAAAGCCTTATTTATGGATGATATTATTCATGATTCCAATAGTTTTCATTGCTTCTATTGGTGAAGATTTCCTGAACTACTACCCTACTTTTTATCAAAGAGATTTTAGTGGATCTGGCTTATCAGAAAATACAAAAATATGGCTATTCGAACTTTGTTATGGATTCGATTTTATATCAGTAGAGCTTTTGTTTAGAGGGTTTATGGTTGTTGCTTTATCTCGCTTTGTTGGTAAAGATGCTATTTTACCAATGGTAGCTTGTTATGCATTTCTTCATTTTGGAAAACCAATGATGGAAACAGTTGGTTCTGTTTTTGGAGGATTTGCTTTAGGAGTTTTAGCCTACAAATCTCGAAATATATACGGAGGAATTATTGTTCACCTTGGGGTAGCTTGGGGAATGGAACTTGCTGCATTTAGCCAGCTTTAAACTTTGTTTACGTTTTCCATTTTAGATAATTCCAACTTTTCTTTCCAACCCAAAATCCAGTAAACTGGTAGTTTAAGTATAGTTTTTAATTTAGATGAATTAATTGATAAAGGATTTTTTAGTAATCCTTTCAAAGCATCCAAACCTCTTGTTTTCTGAAAAGTTTTGTGGGTGTAGCTGTGCAATTTTTTATAAAAACCTTGGTTAAAAGTACCCGAAAACATCATTGCTAAATCATTAGAATCTGTCCAGTTTTTCTTTTCCTTCAACTGATTTTTAACAGCTTCATAAAATTTAGTCCCTGGTAAAGGGTAGGAAACCGAAATACCAATATCATCAGGTTTGCATCTTTTTATTAAAGTGATAGTTTTATCAATATCCTCTTTAGTTTCTCCAGAATATCCATATTGAATAAAGAAAGCAACTCTCACATCTTTTTGCTGAAGTAGCTTTGTAGAGTCTTCTATTTGCTTAATTGTAGTTCCCTTATCCATTGCGTCCAAAATCCCTTGCGAACCACTCTCCGCTCCTATCCATACTTCTTTTAACCCCGAACTAACAAGTGAGTCAATATTGTTTTCTTTCAATAACAAATCGGCTCTACTCTGGATTTTAAAACTAATTTTTAAGTTGTTCTCTAATAAAGTTTCATCAAATTTTTGAACCCAATTTGGTTTTAATCCAAAAATATCATCACACATCCAAAAGTTAGTTACTCCATGCTTATCAGATAAAAATTGAATCTCCTCAACTACTCTTTGTGGTGATCGAGAGTTGTATCTGTTCCCATAAATTGGTTTAGCACACCAATTACATTTATACGGACAACCCCTTGTTGTAGCAATATTTAATGCAAATGGAAATCTACTTGTCCATGCCTTTTTATATGAATCAACATCTATTAAATCCCATGCAGGTTGTGGTAAAAAATCTAAATCTTTTATCACCTCTCTCCTACCGTTATTAATGACTTTTTCTCCTTCTTTAAAAACTATACCTTTTACATCTACCAAAGGGTTTCCCTCATTAATATTATTAATTGCTTCTAATAAAGATATTTCTCCCTCTCCTAACAATACAATGTCAGCTCCTTTGTTTAAGTATTCTTTATAATGATCTGTAGAATCGGAACTTGAAACTATAATCGTGCAACCAGACTCTTTTCCCATCTTTATCATCTTAAATGCAGCCTCACGCATATTGGTTAAGCACATTTTAGTTAGGTAATTAAACCCATCATCATATAGGACTAAAAACTTAGGTTTTGAACTCTCAAGTATTGGTTTAATCTCGTTAGGAGAATCTCTTAGTCCCACATCAAACAAATCTACTTGACAACCATTTTCTCTCAAAAAACTAGCCGCATAAATTGTTCCCAATGGAGGATAAGGCATGCCTGTATCCCATTGCTTAGGATCCATCTTGTAGTAATAACTATGACTAAATAATACGTTTTGCATATTCTGATATCATTGATTTACACTTGGTTTCATATTCTGAAAGAACCTTCTTCTGAAAATTACTCGGATGATGTTTTGAGATATTTCTTGAACTTTTCATTGCGATATCAAAATCTTGTTTAGTCATGTTTCCAAACTTATTTTTCCATCTATTAAGAGTGATTTTCATGAAATACTTGTCTAAATTTTCGCCAATTTTATTATTGAAAATATTCTCTCCAATCGATTGTAAAAGCCCTTTAATAAGGGATATAGCATTATTATCAGGAATCTTACTTATAGCAAAATAATCCTCTATCCAATTATTAGCTTGTATCAAGCTTTTATAAAGTTCTTTATTTACAACTGGAATCAAAGTGAACAATTCGGTGGCAGTAAAAATATTTTGTTCTTCAATCATTAATTCTTGTTGCCCCTTAAAGTAGTTTAAACAGAAAAATTTCCTTGAATTAAATAAAAAGAGTTTTTTAAATAAAATTAATATAGTCCTGGAAAACCACATTCTATTGTGCTCAGTGACTATAAAGTAATCTACATCCCCATCGGGTAACATATGTCCTTTTGAAAAAGAACCCGAAATAAATACACCTCTCACGTAAGGAAATTTTGAAATAAATTTTGCTCGTTTAAATGCTTTCTCTTTATGCTTTTCTGCTCTTGTATTTCCTTTCCTTCTTTCTGTAAAATATTTTTTATCTTCATTTAATCCATAAAGATTATCATCTTTAAAAATCAACTGCGTTTTAATCAACTTTTCTAACTCTAACTCCAAATCAGCCTCTTCATTTTCAGGTACCATTCTTTTCATTTCTATAATAGTAAGCGGGTATCTAAAAACATCAAAGTATATTAATACTTTTAAAAAAGAAGGCAATATGTTAGTTGATTTATTCATTTAAAAAGGAAAGTTAATACATTTCCTACTTGATTTTATATTTAATATCTATTTGAGTCAATATAGCTAAACTTCCTAAAAATAATATTGCCATTTTTGGTGAGTCGCTAAAAGCATTAAATAAGCCGTGCACATAAAAAGTGGTGAGACCAAGTAATGATGAAAGTAGAATTAATCTATCTTCAGACTCGATTTTTTTTAGTGCTAAGCTTATCCCTACTTGGAATGATTTTAATATTATCAATAAGAAAATTATAAACCCTAAAATACCTGTTTCGGACAAGAACATTAAATACTCCGAATGAGCATTTCCTTTATCACCTCTATGCGTACTTATTCTTGTTGTAAATTCATTTGTTTGATATTTACCATACTCAAATTGATAGGTTCCTGGGCCATGGCCTAGCAATGGTTTTTCCTCAAACATTCTGTAAGCAGATACCCATCTATTAATTCTTTCTCGATTAGATGCATCATTCTTAAGATTTGTAACCGACACTAAATGCTGAGAAAACTGATCACTGTATTTAACTGAAGTTCTTCTCATTTCGGAATAAACATCAGAATAATTAAACCATATTACAGAAACAAGAATAGCAATTATACCCAAGAACATATTGAATTTTCCTTTCAACAAAATAAAAACATCGACTAATAAAGCTAGTGAGAGGCTTATCCAAGAGGCTCTAGAATACGAATGAAGCACAGCTATTACTAAAAAAAGTGAAAGTGAACAGAATCCAAAATGGATTTTGTTTTTTTGAAAAAATCCAGTTCTTAAAAAAACAAAAGGAATTAAAAAAGCAACACAAGCCCCAAAAATAGTGTGCTCATCATAAAAAGGCATAGCCGTATAAACAGATGCAGACTGAACAAAATCTAAATTAGCATGTTTATATAATGAATTACCTATTGGTATAATCATCCCTATAGCATACCAAAAATAAAGCTTACTTAAAGAAGATGTTTTCTTTGTCAAAAGGATTGTAATTACAAAGAAACCTAGAATATAGATTGTTTGAGAAATTGTTTTCTTAATAGAAATAATAGCATAATCTCCTATCAATGAACTCATGCACATAACTAGTATCAGTATACTCAACAACCAGGTAATAGGATGATTGAGTTTATTAAGATTTTCAGGTTTCTTGATTAAAAAAACAAGAAAAAAATAGAAGATTACAAATAATATAAACCCCTCTAACGGTAATGATAATTTAGTACCTCCACCCAACACAAAATCGAGAGATAGAGGTGTCATGAATGCTATTACAAAAGGAATTGACTGAATATTTTGAAGCAACAAAACAACTCCAATAACACTAATAAAAACCGTAGTTAATAGAATTAATTTTTCGTGATTTTCAGTAAATAAAAAATAAAAACCGGCTATAATTGCCAATAAAATACCTGATAAAATCAAAAAATTATATTTTCTGATTTTATCAATCATCATTTAATTCCTTAGATATTTCTTTAAGGCTACTGCTTAAAATAAAATACGTTATTGAACCAAACAATCCCAATAACAATCCTATGATAGCATTCAGGAAGAAAGAGGGAGAGGATTTTTTAAAATCTGGAATAGCAGAGGATATTATATACACTTTAGGAAAAGGCATGCTAATTTTTTCGTTAATCCCGATTAAATCTTTCTTCAGGTTAGAGAATACAGATAGCTGGGTATAATACTCATTTATAGTCTTGGCATTTTGAAGCGTGTAATTATTTTTAGCTGCTTTAATAATGATGTCATTACCATAACTAACATCTCCCTTTCTCCTATTTTCCTCTAGTTTAGAAACTAATTTTTTTCCTAAAAGATTTGGTTCAACTATCCTTTTTTCTCCAGAAATTAACCCTAACAAACTATCCACTACTTGCTGTCTAGTAGTAACTTTAGAAGTTAAATTATCTTTTAGTGCATAAATATTACCGAATAAAATATCCTTTCTAATAGTGTCAATATAACTCAACATACAATTAACCATATTAGCAGACATAGTTGGAGAAGAACTATTAACTGATACTTTAACAGCCATGTATTTTGATCTTCTAAAAGATATGTCATTAGCATATCTTTTATTCAAATTAAACCTCCAGTCTTTCCTGTTGGTATCCAATCCATAGTAGTCAATTAAGTTAAACTTCTTCAAAAGCTTTTGCTTCATTTGTTGTGATTCAAATAACTGAATTAATCTGTCAGTTTGGTATTCGTGACCAAAAACAGAATTATTAACCACTTCTTTTATAGAATTGGAATTTGTTGGGTAAACTATTCCCTCCGCATAGTATTTTTTTGGAATAAAAAAAGTGATTCCAACTGCTATAGTTGAGCACAAAATAGAAATAAAAACAATCTTTTTCCTATT
>Ga0209533_1000616_pt1 | contig 33702 bp, 56 predicted proteins | sample COG_04_FD_184748 | JGI IMG/M metagenome (GOLD analysis project Ga0209533, IMG submission 184748) | Pelagic Microbial community sample from North Sea - COGITO 998_met_04 (SPAdes) (version 2) | ecosystem: Environmental > Aquatic > Marine > Neritic zone/Coastal water | place: Helgoland, sampling...
CTGCTTTCGTAGCCTCTTCAATGCTCTCTACAGCTACCTTGCTGTCAGTGAGGCTAGTAAATAATCCCGACAGACCTGACAAGTGATCCCCAGACTCTTTAACGGTAGCAATGCCATCGTTAAGAGCTTTTAGGATACCTACAACTGCTGAGATTTCTGCAATCATTACCAAGGAGTTCCAGTAGTAATCGCAGGAGCTTTGCTGTCAGCAATCTGTGCAGAGATAGAGTCTTCTACGCCAGTGACTGCTTCCTCGCCCATGCTGTCCTTCACCCAGCCAATAGCCTGAGCTTCTGTGATGTCTGCATAGGCTGTATAGCCGTCAGCAGAGCTGTCAGGAGTAAAGCCACAAGTGCCATAGCTGCTGCCAGAGTAGGTTACAGCGTCATCGCCAGAGCCTACTACTTCGCTGTCTGATGCTCGCCAGTGTGCTACAACTACACCGTCATCAGTGTTGCGTTCTAGGGTTGAGATTGTCCAAGTTACTGCCATTGTTTTATTCCTTATAGTTAAATTGCTGCGATGATAAAGGCGAGTAGTTCAGAGTAGCGCACACCCATGCGGCTACGCTCTTGACCAGTTTCTTCATCAGTCCATGTTGAATTGATAAACATTGCGTAGCGTCCAGCGTCTAAGCCTTCAGCTTCAAATGCTGCTTGTAGGTCTTGTGCAATGATGCCAAAGTGGATACGAGCGTCTTCGCCTTTAGCTTCTACAGAATCAATCCAGCGCCACTTGCGAAGCAGTCCTTTGCAAGCTACTGCTACACGCTGCTCTGCATCAGATAATGCTTCAATGTCTTGCTTGTCTCTGCCGTCAGAACCTGTGGTAACGCCGTCACGGACATAAGCGTCTTCAAATCTTTTAGCAGGGTCTCCCAAGTCAGAATGACCAGTAAATCCAGCGTCTATGTTTGGTAAAACATCGCTACCCACCAACACATTGCCTGATGAGTCTATGGTCATTCTAGGTGTCGTAATTCCGTTGGTACAAAAATTCAATGCATTAGTTGCATGGTTGTAATTAACTTGACCTGCATATGTCGCTGCACCGCTTGTTCCGTCTGCGAACAAAAGGTAAGAAGTATGAGCGCTTCCGCCATATAGGGTAATACCTTGCTCACCAGAACCTGAACCAACAACAAGTTGTCTTGCCCCTGAAAAAAAACTGCTTGGACTGCTAGTTCCAATTCCCACATTGCCTGATGCGTCTATGCGCATGCGTTCTGCTGCGGCTGTAATGAAATACATATCATTAGTAGCAACGCCAATCATGTTACCATCATTAGTGCTGTTGCTATCTTCAATAATAATGTTTGCTTCTGCGTCTGAACTTTCAAACTTAGCCGTGTAGTTGTAACTACCACCAGTGACCAAAAGCCCTACGTTATTTCCACTTTGAGTAATCTCAAGGTTTGCACTAGGCGAACTATTACCAATACCCACGTTGCCATTGGAGCCTTCAATTTTAACCTTTGTGCTACTACCTGACTGCAAGTAAATGTCAGGAGTCCCGCTTTCGCCTGCGTTTAAAACAAGGTCATTTGCACCGCCAGCTACAATAGAGCCGCCAGTAGCCATTGTTACATTGCCAGTAACGTCTATGCCTGTGGAGGTGGTGGCTAGTTTCTCTACTCCGTTGTAATATAGAGAAACGGATGTACTAGGTCTAAATCGTGCGCTTAGTGTATTGGAAGGATTGGCTATTGTTGTAGCAGAGTCTGCTCTTACGTATAGAGTTCCTTGGCCTGCTTCATCAATATAGCTATTAGACCCATCATGGTACACCTGTAGGTCAGAGCCAGCACCGAAGATGGCTTTGCCGTTGTCTGCAAAAGTAGCGTTGCCAGTAACGTCTATGCCTGTGGCCGTCGTTGTCAATTTAGCGCTGTCAGTATGCTTTAGTGTAGCCGCACCCGACTTGCCCTGGATAGAGTCAACAGTCGTGTCCAGAGTGTCCAGGTTGGTGTTTATCTTGGTTCCCCAAGTATCTTCTGAAGCGCCGACTTCTGGCTTGGTCAGACCATAATTGGTTGTAGTTGTATCAGCCATTTAAGCGGCCTCCCATAAAGTTGTATATTCAGCCACATCGGCCCATTCGTTAGCAGCACTTGCTACATCTGCATAAGTTGCGTCATCTCCAGGGCTGTCTGTCCATAGAATAGACCCGGAAATACTTAATGATGCCGACGACGACATAACAGTCACGCCACCAGCCGTAATATTGCCAGACATAACCGCCTGGCTTGTTGCTGCAATCACCGACTCGGCAACTACTATCGTAACCGCGCTTGCTGTTGCAGAGGACGCAGCACTTACTGCCGATATGCCTTGCTGTATCCTGGCGCCTGCAGATGTCACAGAAGAGGCCGCAGATATAGATAGCTCGCCTCCCCGTATCGCAATGCCTGCACCTGCAGTAGATGATGCAGCCGTAATAGCTGACCCAGTCTGCAATATAGCTTGTGGGTCCGCTTGCGTTGCAGAGGTTACCGCAATCGCAGCCGAGTCCTCTCGTACAGCCTGGCCTGAGCTAGATGTAGATGCCGCCGCCGATATAACGCAGCTAGCCTCTTTTACAAACCCAGCAGTAGCCGATACGGCAGACGTGGCTGCGATTACAGCCGCGCCATCCTCTAGGTTAGCAGTCGAGTATGCAGCCTGCCCGTATTTATATACGCCATAGAGCATATTAGTCTAGCGTGATATCCAGGTCGCCAGCAGGGATGCGGAACACGTCACCAGTAGCAATTGTCTTGCTTGCAGTCAATGCGCCATAGGCTAGCAGGTTGCCGCTTGTGGCTGCGTCGAATACGCCGACGTGAGTAATAGTGCCCCAGTCGCCTGTAGCTGTTGCCCACTCTTCTGCAGATGTGTTGCTGGCAGTGTTGCCAGATACAGTAAATGCTGTGGCCTGGCGAGCATAGCCGCTACCTGACAGCTCTGTACCGCCACCCGTGTCACTAGGCGCTGCAGTGTATAGTCCAGTGTATAAAGTGCCTGGGGCTGTGTAGGCGTTGCCACCAAACACATGGTCCAGGACCTCTGTTTCTAAGAAGTTTGAAAAGCTCATCCGAGTCCTCGTATTTTAGTTGTCAGGCCAACACCAGAATAAGCTGCCTGTTCAGAAGTTAAGTTTAGTTTGTCTACCGCCTCACCATATAGTCGAGCCCACACCTCAGCCCGGCCATCTTCAGCCAGGTATGGTGCAGAGTTCAGTAGTGAGCCGTACAGGTAGATGTCTGGATATGATGTCAGCAGCCAGTTTGTCGTCGCGCTGTCGCTGAGAGAAGGTATCTGCTGGATGTATAGCAACTCAGCAGCATATGAGCCGTCAGGGGTAGGGAATACCTCAAACTGGCCCTCAGAGTGTGCATAGTATCTTGGCTTGCCTGCTACGTTCTCTGCGCCCTGGCGCTTGTCAGCCATTGCCTGAGTGCTTAATAGGTCCATCGCAGAGGTTTTCTGGCCGGTCAAATGCAGGCGTATAGTCTCAACCCAGTCGCCTGGCTTGGTTAGGTACTGGCCGTCAATTGTAGTCGATGCCCTGTTCTCCATCTGCCAGTGACGGATGTCTCTGTTCATCCTGGCCTCGCCCAACGCAATAAATGTCGGGATCACAGAAGTCAGGTCAGACCTGTTCAAAAAGTCTGCCATTGACGACTGCAGCTCGCTGTATGTACTTATTGCCATTATGGCCTCCAGTTATTGGGCCGATTATACCATTAAATAGGGCTTAATACCCCGCCAATCAATCTAGCCTCGTCCCTGGCCCTTTGATCCCTCTCATCAACAAAGCTGTAGTCAAGAAGGCCGCCCAGGCGATCACGCAAGGGGGTGCGCTTTGGCATATTCATAGTGGATATGGCCATGTTTTTTCTCGAATAGATTTGGTACAATTACCGGGCGATTTATTCCTACTTGCGGCATACAGCTAAACAGGAGACTTACCCATGCCTTATAAAGACATAACCTACGACAACGGCTTTACTGAGCGCGTCTACTACAACATGACCGCATCAGAAGAGGCTGAACGCTTTAAACGCACTAACCGCGTTAAATCCTTTCCCTCTGCAAATCATCGGTCTGCTGTGAAGCGGTCAAGATTGAAGGATCAAGAACCACCATCGCTAATGCCGGGAGAATAGTTCCAGCAGCAAGCGCCGCTTTTAAACCGGCAATACCCTTGTCAGCTAGGATTCTTCTTGCCCTTTCGACATCTTGCCGCCCTTTAAACGGTTTGCCTGGATCAAACTTTTCCATTGCTGCATCACGCTCTATATTGGCCGCCGCTTTTCTTTTTAGCGCAGGCTCAATAGCTAGTGCAAATGTAGGATTTTGATCCAGCTTATTTAGGAACTGCGTAGTAGCCTTCCCAGAGCCTTCGCCTGCCTGCCATGCTGCCTCATAATCTTCGTAGCCAGCTTGGACCTTTACTCGCGTACCTCTTGATCCGACTAGCGAATTGAGTTTTTCGCCTAGCTCACCTTTTAGCTCTTTACCAAGGGTCGCGCCTGTTCGCTCCGCGCCTACTGGTGAATAAATATCATTGACAAAATTAACGCCGCTTCCGGTGTCAACAGCAAAGAATCCATACTCATCAGCCAGACTACTAATGTCAGACATTAACTCCGGTTCTGGTGATGCATCCATTGCTAAATTAATACTTGATCGCTCGCCCATTTTGGTTTGACTGTCAGGAATGACCTTGTGATAAGCACCAGCATTTTGCACATCAATGAATGCCCGGCTTGACTCTGCAATGTCTAAAAGACCGGCACTGGAAGGAATGATTTCGCCACCAGCTTGCTGCACTAAAGGCCTTGCTACCTGACCTGGATTAATCTCTAAAATACCAGTGGCTTGCGGTGTATAGGCACCCACCATTGTGTCTGTCGGCTGCGTCAACAATCCACCCGATGAATACATATCATCAAGACCGCGAGCATTGCGCCAGGTTGCTGTGTTCTCAAACGCTAAACGATCCTCAAACGGCAGGCCTAAAATGCCGTCAAGCTGCCCTGTGTTAGCACCTGGTGCCTGCTCATAGGTCGCGTTCACCGCGTACTTGTCAGCAAAGTCACCATAGTGCTTTGCCGCATCAGCAGCCACAATGTCACCAGCGCGTATCTTAGCGCCAGACCATGCAGCAGCCTGTGTGTTCAGTGCGTCCCAATCGCTATACCCTAATGCCTTTGCGGTGTTTAATTGGTCCTGTATCTCCAGCATACTGTCGTCCATAAAGCTATGCTGCTGCGGACTAAATCCAGCATCCCAGGGCTTCCCATCAGGAAACTTAGCACTTGCCGGATGCTTGTAGCCCATTGCCCGGCCCTGCCAGATATCGTGCACTGGCGTGTCAGCCATGTCAGGGTTCCAAGACACGCTTAAATTATCTGCAAATGGCTGCCGTTTTGGCCCAAGATTCTCTCTTACATTATCCAGCGCCTGCTCGATTAGCGGAGACTGATTGTTCGGGAATCGACCTGTTTCAACCGGCAAACCTGCTGCCCTTTGGTTGATGCCCTTGATGGCAAATCCGAGGTTACTGTCAACGCCCGTACCCTGGGACGATATACCTGTAATGTCTGCAACAGCCTGTCGCATTCCATCAGGCGATACAGAGTCAATGAAGTCGCTAGAGTCGTTGTACCAGTTGCGACCCCCCGCACCAAGCTCTACATCGTCGATATAGCTTTGATACATCTGCGCCAACTTGTCCTCAGTGTTCATACCTGCTGGACCACCCACATATTGGCCGGTAGTCCCAACACGCTCTTTAGAGCGCCCTACTCCCTGACGTACTTTGCCAGGCAAGATCATTGACGCAAGCAGGCCTGCTCCTTCTGCTCGGTTAACATTGTCTTCACCAATCGCATCAACAAGTCCAGGTTTCGCTTTACCGTATAATTCTGACGCTACGCGCACACCATCTGCAAACGTAGGGCCATCTAGCAAGCCGCCGTAATTCATAGCGGCGCCAACAACATCGCCAATTTTATTGGTAATTGTTGCAGCATCACCCGTCAACTCAGGCGCACTTAAAAGTTGATCACGAGAGATGTCGCCAGTAACTGCCTGCTTTCCATATCTTGCTATGTCGTTAACAATATTGATCGCCGTATCAGGTACAACGGTCAGAGCACTTAGATCGACATCAGCAGCCTCACCTGGCTTTGGACGCAATGTAGGCATCTGAGCTGACTCATCTGTCAACATCCCAACACGCTTTAAGTTTTCAGGGCTCATCCCTTCTGCCAGCAAAGACAGTAAACCTTTAACAGCCATAACCAAATCCAGTCAAGTCACAAAGGCCCGATTATATCATATTGATCAGACAATGCCTTGCAGGTTACGACGTAGTGGCTCACCCCAGCTAGATGATGTGGGCTTGTACCCAACAGCCAGGTATCGCAGCGCATCGGCGCAGTGAGAGGTCCAGTCGTGTAGAGGTCGTCCACGCCAGGTCATGCCCTTGTCGTCATAGTCTCGACGGTACTGCCGGATAGCATCAATGCCTCGCTCGCACTTCTCCTCATCGAACCAGCACCTGGGGAGCATGGAGCGCACAGACTGTATACCATCATCAACCATCAACTGCGGAGCTATAGTGATTGGCCTCACCCCCAGGGCGCCAAGTGTCTCCAGGCGAGACTTACCTGAGCCTAGCTCCCTTACCCTAACATCGTGCGGCAGTACATGGCTTTCGTATACATAGCCTTTTGAGTTTAACAGGGCGACATAATGGTCCAGACCTACACCGCTGCTCTCATAGTAGTCGATAAGGCGCACCTCAGCCCCTACAAACTGCGCAAACCAGATAGAGGTACTATCACCTACCCCTAAGTCCCAGGCCGTTACAACGCCAACAGCGCGGTCGTATGGCACGTTAGTTAGTCTGCCCTCAGCTTTAGCCTCTCGCATCTCTACAGCGTAGTAGGCGCCATCGGCGTGTATCTTCATCTCCCCGTCCCAGACATGGCCATAATCATCCGGGCGCAGCTTAAAGTCTTCTTTGCGCTCGTTGTCTAGGACCTTTGGGAAGTAAGGATTATCCTGCCAGTTGATCTCGCATATCTTGCTGTCCTGGGGAGGGTTAACGCGAAAGCGCCTATGCGTTGCTGAGTGCTTGGTCTCAGGGTTCCAGGTCACCCATATCTCAGAGTCGTCCTCTCGGACAGTTGGGATTAGCTTCTGCCAGGCTGCATCAGATACACCCTCAGCCTCATCCACCCAGGCGATAATGATCCTGGCCTTTGACTTGATCGAGTCCAGGTTGCGGCGTAGACCGGCGAATACATAGTTGATGCGGCCATCCTTGGACCTGACAAACTTCTCGCCTATCTCATAGTACGACAGAAGCCAGGGGACCGCCTTGATGGCAGACTTGATCTCTTCCAGGGATGATTCATCTAGGGAGTTTAGGTGCTCTCGTGCGCAGAGTATCTGGCCGCTGTTACCTGCCATGCCATGCCTGTACCCAGCCACTGCAGTCATCAGCGCAAAAGACCTAGTCTTGCCTGACCCTCGGCCACCGTATGCGCCTCTATACCGGGCCTCACCTTCAAAGACCTCGACTATCTTGGGAGGGAGCCGAATCTCTGCAGTATCAGTCATTGGTTGGTAATGGCTCTGCCACTAGCTTAATCACCGTGGGCTTAAACGAGTCATCAGACGATGTGTGATCAATCTGCTGCTTGTCTCCATACTTCCTGGGCGACATCCTGGCAACCTTCCACTTCCTTCCGTCAATGCGCAGCTTAGCTATGTTGATGGCGTTAGAGTCCACCCCCTCACCCAGCTCATCTGCTATGTCGATGATCTCATCAGCGTAGTAATCAGCCTGGCAGTCACGGGCTCTCGCGTACTGCTCCGAAAATGCGACTTTATCAGGCTCTGTCAACCATTTCATTAACGTAGACATAACAGGCATGCTGTCATCCCTGCATATCTGCCTGGCGCTCTCACCAAGGGATAGCCTGCGACATATGTCAGCGGCTAGCTCATCTGTAAATATTGAAGGTCTCATTTTAGGTCACAAGTGCAGTTAACCTCAAAACACCGGCACGTTCTTTCCATGCGCTGGTGAGTCAGGTACAGCACCTCAATCATCATTTGCTTATCCCGGTCCACTAGCGCCTCGGCGTAGTCTCGGACCAGGTCCATATCGGCCTCGTGAACGTCTTCATCTGTCGTCAGTTTAATCATCATCCGATTATACCCCCAACAGAGAATTTACGCACTAGACTAAACCTCAGTCCCAAACAGCTCTTCTGCCATAGTGGCAAACTCCCGGAAGCCCTCGTAAGGCTCCAGGGCTGATACCTCATCCACCAGGTTGGCTACGTCGTCTTGCCAGTCAATCAGCTCATCGCGGAACTGTGATCGTGGCACGTCAGTGCTCATCAGCGACTCAATTATCGAGTCAAAGCGAATGATCTGATCATTGAGCTCCCACTCAAAGCAATCCTCAAGACTTTTTGATAAGTTTAAATTTTCCATGCGACACCTTTATGTCAATAGAATAAAGGCATTGTCCATGTTTTTACTGCGAATGTAAACCTTTCGGATTACAGGTTAGACCAGGTCTTCCCTCGCTATTGCCAGAAGACCTATAGTTACTACAATTACTCCGTACAGTACCACAATACACCTCTCAGTTGATTAGGTGCGCATTGTATAGATACCCAGATATGATCGGAAATGACAGTTTATTATTTAGCTTATACCATTAATGATATGCACAGTCTCGGTGTGCAATAATGACTAAAACTACCTAAATGAATGCTGCAATATACATTGTAATGCATAAAAAACCCCCCAGCCAAGTACAAATCGGTCTGAGGGGGTGGGGGTAAGGCTCGCAACGACTTTTAACGAGCCTAGAAAATTGTGTCGGATACTACTCTTCTAAATCAAACTCAAAGTGTTCATGAAACCCATCCATTATGTATTGCTGTATGCATTGCTTTATTGTCTCAGCATTAGGCGTATCGGTATGTTTGTGCGCCCTGTTGTACCCAGCCTCTGCACCAACTTCCACTATTTGCTCGATCAATTGATATATTTTTACTTTCATAGCATCACTCGACTTGGTAAATAACAGTCCGTTTCAGCTCCTGGTGGACTAGGCCAGGTCAAAAGGTCAAGGGAGACCTCAGCTTAGGGGGTAAATCATTAACTCGTACCCTACAAAAGCGGCTAGCAAAAGGGTCGTGGCAATAAGGTGTATCTTATACACTACTACCGGCTCAGTGACCCACGCTCTAAAACTACTGGCTTTTGCCTCGATGTAAGACTGCCTGATGGCTTTATCCGCAAAGCGGTGCGCATCCCTTATCTTACTGCTCATCAATTGATCGCTCATTTAATCCCTCCACTGCTACACGTTGTATTTCATCCAAAACTGAGACAAAGTATTGCTTGTCTTTTATTGGGTCCAAAGGTGGATCGAGTTGAGCACAAAGCTCGTAAATCTCACGCAAGTAGATATTCATTAATGGCTCCCCATAGCAATTCTATCAATATGGCAAAGGTCTGCAAATGAATCCATCACAAGCTCCTCCATGCTTGGCTCAAGATACGAGTATATCTGCTCGCGTATCTCCTCCAAGAAGTCAGGGCTATCCAGGATTCCCTCAAAGTCGTCCAAAGCCTCAGACAAATAGGCATCATTGTCCACATCTTTGGCGTTGCGTTCTGCAGCATCACGGAACATAGCAGCAGCCATCCTTGAGGTTGCGTCCTCGCTGTAAACGCACTCCAAAGCCAGCATGCGCTTATCGCTGACTGTGTGTGGAAATACGTCATCCATCCAGGTTGGGTGAGTTGCAAGCCATAATGCTATCATCCCGTCTTTAGCAATGTCAGGCAAACTTTGGTAGCTGCCCTCCCACAATGGGTTTTCATCACGAATTAAGCCCACCGCTTCATTTAGTATTTTGTAACTCATTAGCACACCCCCAGGTTTTTACAGTCAAAGTAAGACATATTTGATACCAGGGCAAAGATGATCAACACTATCAAAACCCCTACAAAGCCCTCACGGCTCTCCACTATATCCTGCTGCGCCTTGATGCGAGCATTGGACTCTTTTAAACAGCACTCATTGATTCTCATATTATTCCCCTTAGTTGCCCCCCGTAGGGGGCGGTTAGATCATTAAGCCTCAAACGGTATAACTTCGACACCGTTACCTGGGGTGAAGACTTTCACAACATACCCAGATGCTCCTGCGGCGTAAGCCTCAGCAATGTTGTAGCCAAAATGGTGTGCAACTTGATTCATGCTCGACTTCCACTGCACTACACCCTTTGTAAGATTCCCTGCCTTTCTGATGACGTGCTTAGTGCCATTAGGCTCAACAGCTTCAAATCGGTACTTACCGTTTTTCAGTTGAGTCGCTACGATTCGGTCAAATTTAGCTGGTATGTTCATTTGTTTATTACCTTTGTTTTTTGATTGAGGTGTAATAATACCCCCCAACAAATAAACTGTCAAGCTTTTCGATTACAACACTTTGGAATAAAAGGGCCCTGGTTAGAGCCTTTAGTTATATGAGGTGGGCTGGTGGTCTTCATCCTGGAGCATCTTGGCGTGCTCTTCTCGGTAGTGCTTGGCTATCTCTGCCCTGAGCTTCTTGTTGGTTGGCATCAGCACCTGCCACTTCTCTCTAAGCATATCCAGGTGGCCCTGGCCTAGATGCGACTCAAGCCATACACTGAAGTCGAGCGGGTTGGCCGTGAACACTTTATGGCAGTAGTGGCACAGGCATAGTGCGTTATCCATAGACCAGCGCACCGACTTAGCCGCCCTTCCCCAGATATGTGCGCACTCCATCCTGCCATCCTGCTTTCCGCAGTGCTCGCACTGGAAGCCAGCCTTTTGCCTGACCACATCACTAAACCACTTGTCTGCAGCGTCGCGCTTAATCGGCATCGTCGAATATCTCGCGGCTGATTAGCTTCGCCAGGTACCACTGAGCTTTCTGCAGGTCCTCGACAGGGTTGTTCTTGTAGGTATACCGCCATAAATACTTCATGCAGTTGCCTTTCAGATATCCGCGAAATGCCTCTGGGGTCATAGACTCCTCAATGGCCTCAATACACTCGATGCCGCCGGTTCTGTAATGGCTTGGGCTGTTGACCGCATCATCTTCTGGCCAATCTTCGATAGCTGGTATAGATTCCTTTAATCGTCGCCAGTCTTCGTTTGTAGCGTGCTTCATTCTGTATTCTCCTCAATTTGGATTTTAATTTCATCAGGCGTATCAAGATCGCAGCGATGACATAAACCATAGCTATCACCGTGATCATCAATCCAATACGACAGAGCGATTCCACATTCACAGTAAAGCCTTTTAATGTGGGTCTTCTTTTTATGCAGCGAAATAACATCACCCATCCAAAGCCTCCACTGTAATCTTCACCCTGGAGTCTTCACCGTATTTTTTATGGTAGACAATAGCCGTCATGCTTCGCTCTGATCCATATCCCGAATCTGAGTGCCATTGGTCTGTAGAAGTAAGGGAACCGAACCAGGAGAACTGCATGCTGCCATACTCCCGGCTGACATGGTGGTGGATATGCCCCAGGAGACAGTACCTATTCTTATGCGATGACCACTCGCTGTCCAGGTTCTTGATAACCGTCTGCAGTATCTGCTCTGGCTTTATCCGGTCCCCGTGGTGGTAGACCCACATATTATTGCCCCACTCAAAATGTAAAAACTTTGAGTAGTTTTCTAGCACATTTACCCTGGGCTCTTTCTGATACAGAATCTCCAAGCAGCTAGATAAATGACAGGCCATATCGCTGTCATGGTTGCCCCGCACATTTACTACTATGACGTTTTTGTGGACCGTCAGCATCTTGTCGATCAACATCTGGAACAACCTACCAGCCAGCTTAAACGTCTTGCCGATTCGAGTATCTACATCTACCCTGGTCCCAGCGGTGGTCTCGTTTTTGCTTGAGTCGGCGTGGAAGAAGTCACCCACGTTTAACAGTATCGCGGTCTCACAGTCACCTACTCTGACTAACAGCCTATCAACAGCGTCAATAAGAACCTTGGTCGCTATCTTGATATCCCAGTCGTCGTTGTCCAGCTTGGTAGCGGCATCGGCGAGCATCCCGTAGTGGTGGTCACCTACGATATAGGTGGCAAGATAGTCGGCATTAACTTTCCTTGGCGCTTTGACCGGCTTCTTAAATCCAGCCAGGTCATCCCTCATGCCCTCCATCATCGCCTCAACCTTCTCTTGCAGGCTGCGCTTCAATGGCTCTTGGATTATCCACTGTAGGGCTATATCACCCTCGGAGTTGAAAGCAGTCGAAACTCGCTTCGCCTCAAAGCCCTCCATGGTCTCATTGTCTACATTGCGGTGCGGTGCCACTGCTTTAATGGCAGCCCGGCCTTCAATAGCTCTTAACGTCCTATCTACAGTGCGCCGATCCAACCCCAGGGCTTTTGCTGCCTTGTTATTGCTTCCGTGATTTATAACAGCTTGGCATATCTCGGCCTGGCGCTCAGTTGCTGCAAAGCTGATTAACTTACTAGCGCTTAGTTTGGACATTCTATTGTTCCTGCTTTCGCTTCAGTTCAGTGTACTCATTGTACTCTGGTAAAGATAAATAAACACCCTTCTCAATCGCCCAGGCATAGACCTGGTCCATGAAAAAACACATCTCCCCTTTCTTTAGGCTTGCGGTGCTTTGTATCTGGTCCTTTAGGGTAGTCTGCCCAACCTTAATTGTTTTGGTCACCAGAAACTTATGCTTCATCATCCACTTAACGCCATCTGGCGTAGCGTCAGGAATTTTCGCTATAAACTTGTCACTGAGCTCCCGGCACCACTTGTGAAATAATGCGTTCTGGTCCAGCGTCCTGGTATCCACCCACGGCTCCAGCTTGATTGATAAAGGGATGGAGTAATCCCAGTCCTGCAAGCGCTTGATGAGGTGCGGAACCTTCTTTTCCACTTCAGTTGCGTGCGATATCTTTACATGGTCTCCCTGGCTCATAACTTCACCCTTAAAAACTTGTCCGACAGCTTCATCGTGCTAGTCTCCAGGCGATCATATAGGCTGGCTTTCGACTTACCAATACCGCCAAATGCGTCGTCAACCTCCCTTACCTGCCTGTCGCCAACCTCAGCCCTGCCTACCATCCTGGAGTGCATGGTCTTATTCTTGATGCCGGTCAGTATTGATATCTCGCGCAGCGTGTATAGCTTGCCGGTCACCAGGTTGTCATGGGTTCCAATAAACTTGTACTTCCTTGGATGTTTGCCAGACGACCTGGGCTCTAATCGCTTATCAGGCATTCTTCAGCTCCCCATCAAAATAAAATCCAAACTTGTCGAGATAATACTGCTTCATCGACTTTTGCGCATCTGTATCCAGCCAACTGATGTCAGTCATCTGCATGTCGATAGACTTGGCCCTGATGCTTTCATTCTTGCCAGCCTTCTTGGCCATCGGAGAGCCGCCCTGATTCTGCGCCCTGGCTAGCCAAGAGTTAACAAAGCGCTTAATGCCCTGCTTTGTTTTGCGTTTGGTTGGATTCGCGTCGCACCAGGACTCCATTGCCATGAGCTCTTGGTGAACATTGACGGCAGGATACGATCTCTGCCAAGCGATAGTGTCAGCCTCATCTGGCTGCCAGTCTTCTTTAGTATTTAGTAGCATGGTTCCCCCTCATCCGTGGTTAGCAAATTTGCCGTGAAGCTTTTCCCGCAAATCCTTGATGGCCTGCTCCGCATCACTGATATCATTGTGCAGCCCACAATAATAATGTTTTGAATCACAGCGCATCTTAGCTATCCACTTACCCGCAGCCTTATGCCAGCATACGCCCTTCACGCCACTTGTGCTGTTTTTATTGATCGACCTGTTGTGCTGGTTTTGCCGCGCAGACACAGCGCGTAAATTTTCAATCCGGTTATCACGGCGTTCGTTGTTGATGTGGTCCAGGTACTTAGGCATGTACCCGTGGTGATACAAAAAAATTAGCCTGTGTTGGTAATAGCAAGCTCCTTTTACTTGGCAAACTTTGTATGAACCTTTGCCGCCGCCTATTAACTTGCCAGACTTTCGGCCATTCCCTTCGCGCCAGTACAAGTTACCATCACGGTACTCAAATTTGTCCTTAATTTCCTCTAATAACTGCTTTTCGCTTAACTCTTTCATCGCACTTCCCCGTTGGTTTAGAAACCTTAGTATCTTTGTTTCCGAAAATATTGTCAAAGTTTTTATCAAACTCAACTTTATTGGTCGGTCGCTGTTTACTTCCTTTACCGCTCATCTCTCACTCCCATGGCTCGGCAAGCCTCGCCCAGTATTTAATAAATGTTTCTTTATATTTACTTTTTTTCTCATTATTTGCAAGACGATATAACCCTTTCTACTTAGCAAAGTAGATTTTTGAATCTGAGGGCAAAGCGACTCAGTGACTAATTTGTGCTCGTATTTAGAATCACGCCATCCTGGCCGTCGTTATTTCCTGCTCGGCAGTCAAACCGATTAGGAGGTGCTATCAGAGGGGTCACTCTCGATCATGGGTTATTAATTCCCACGCCACACACCCGAACACTTGAGAGAAAAAGAAAGGGAGACCTAGTGTACTGTATCGGACAGTATGGTAAACTTGCCTTTCTTGTTCTTCGCACAACAAGTATAAGCCTTTCCCCGGCTTACTGTAAAGCCCCCGCAATGGGGGTTTTATTTTATTCTCCTTTTAGCTGGCAAAACTGATCCAGCGTCAAGTCAAATATCTTGCACAATCCCTGCACAGTGTGCAGCTTCATGTTTTCCTGCTTACGCCATTGAAACACTCTTTGGCGGCTTACGTTCATTAAAGTTGCCAGGCGGCTAGAATTGATGTTGTTTAGCTCCTGGGCGGTTATTAAGCACTGTCCTGCATTAGTCATAATCAGTATTCCTGTGTTATCCTTGGGACGCAGGGCTGTTCCCCCGGTCCTGCATTCTCCTATGGTAGTTTGCCCCCTGAAAGCACTTGTGCCGTAAGGGGGCTTTTTTACCTAGAACGGGATGTCTTCATCGAGCTGTTCAATGCTCATATCGGCCTGCTTTGCAGGTGCTGCTGCCTGGCCGTCAGTGTAAATCACCTTCACATTACCCAAGATTGGCGTCTGAACCTTAGCGTCGCGCTCTTCTTTGGTGACCGATTGAGATATAAATCCATTGTTCTCGTACTGGTCTTGCTGATCGGTATCCACAAACGTAGTCAGGTCCAGGTATGTACCCTTGGCTCCCTTGTACAGTCGTGACTTGTCGATCTTTGTCACATCGATTCTTACAGATAATCCTACTTTCATTTTAACTTCTCCACTTGGTTTAAAATTTCCGCCACGGCCTTATCGACCTCGGCAGACAGTTTTGCGATATAGTCGTCATCGCGTTCTACGCGCACTAGAACGTGCGGCATTTCTGGATGGTAGGCAAAAAAGTCCCACCAATCACGTTTGGTAATCCACATGCAACCTTGGATTTGCTGCCAGTATTTCTTAACACCAACCTGAGGGTCTCTGAGATAGCTGACCATAGTCTTAGGCGCAGGACATTTAATCTCTAGCCCTCCCTGGTCGCCTATCAGGCCGTCAGGCGAGCAACCAAAATCCCAGCTAGTGTCGAGAATAAAGCCAGTTTCAATAACATCATTACCAGAGATAAACTCATACGCCTCCCTGGCTTCTGGCTCTAACGCAGTGCCGCGCTCCATCCACTCGGTAACGTGGAACGGCTCAGATTGCCCTGTAAGGCGTTCTGCAATCAATTCATTGATGTACCCATCAGCAGAGGTGCTTGGCTTTCCAGTTAGCGTTATTATCTTGGAAAACATGCTAGCAGAGGGCTTACCCAGTCGTGCGGCAAGCCACTCTGGTGAACCCTGCTCATGGTCCAGGATGATCACTTTTTAGCCTCTAGAGCGGCAACAGCGCGGTCATAGTGTACAGCTAGTATCTGATCAACAGATCGCACCTTCAGCCACTTGCAAAACTTATCACTGTCGGCACCAGTCTCATCAAGTAATTTCTTGATGGCGATGATCTGATCGTCAGAGACAACCTTCTTATCATCACCCCGTAGCATTGCAGATTCTGCATCATCGTCTGCAGTTGGGATGCCAGCGATAGACTGCAGGGCGTACCGTCTTGCGTAGGTGATAGCTGAACCTGAAGCCTGGGGGTCTTTCTTAACAGTTGGCAGGGTGTATTCCATCTCCAGCCACTGACCCGATATGTGCATCAGGCGGGTAGATACACCGACACCATTTTCGTTACTAACTGGGAATTGCGTATAACTTAGGCCATTATCGGCAAACGGTTGCTTGATCGCTTTAATGACCGAGGTTAGATCGGCATAGCTTGATTTAAAGAAAGGATTGGCACTGTCTTTAACAGCACCGCCCATCTGAGATTGTGCAGCACATAGTGCGCTGGCTAGTTCATTGATTGATTCACTTGATTTCATGTTGACCTCCTACAGTCTCCAAAGTCTATATCCGTTCATTTGCTTTCTAGTTGTTGAATTAATTCCAAGCCCCTGCATCGTCGCATAAAACGACTGACACTTGCTAAATGACTTAAAAAAGATTGAATCTCCAGATTCCATTTTCAATGCAACCTTTTGATTTTCTCCGCACCCTTTACTGCTTTTGTGCGGAACTAACTCGACACCTCTTTCAATTTCCACTTGCACCTCCTTAGGAATTTTCTTCGGGGAGCTTATAAAGCGACCACAAATGCTGCGCTTTTTCTTGCTCGAATCTATTCTTTAGCGGCACTGGTGGACGCATACAGCCAACCATGTAGCCTTTGCCATATAGCCTTCTGTTTGCCGCCGTGGCCTCTTGGGATATGTTGACTATGGCGCAAGAACGGTTCACGTTCACTGATGGTGAATGCGGGTTATTGGCTAGGTATTCAACTAGTCTTGCCAGAGCGGGTCGCCCTGCTGGTAGGATGCCCACTAGCGCCTCTTTCTCTGATGGCTCAAGTGCTGCTATTGTCATGTGCCCTGTTGCTGGTGTTGCTTGATTCATTTTTGACCTCCTACAGTCATTTCTTTTGCGTACTGCTCACCATAACCTGCATAGTAAGCCTCTGATTGCCCTTCCAGGGCCTGATAACCTACAACGCAGTCGTACTCACCGCGCTCCAGATCGTTTAGATCGTTTATTCCCATAATTGCCTCCTACAGCAAATGCCCTCGAAAGGGCGGTTAAATCAGCTATACATTACTTTTTGCACTGACTGTCGGATTCCTTCCCATCCAGTTTGAGCAATTCTTATTGCTGTCGCAGCTTGAGCTTTAGTAGCCTTAACCCCAAACTCATCTGCTGCAAACTCACAAGCCTCTTCAAAGGCTCGCTTCCAGCAACAGCTAAACTCGTATGAAGTAAGAGCTGCTTCAGCCATTTGCTGGATTTCCCACTGTGATAAATAAGATGCTTTCATTTTGTTGCCCTTTCTTTATTGATTGAGGTGCCATTGTAAAGCTTTACGACTACTCCGTCAACACTTTCAGTAACAAACAGGCAAAAAAAAGCCCCGCACTAGGCAGGGCATGTTCTACGTGGAACCTCAGTATGACCAGATAACAGGCATTGAGTCCCTTATGTCTACATGGATAAACGTCTTGGCGACCCCTATGCCATTAAACCCCATCTCCTGGGCGTGCTTAATGATCTGGTATGCCTCGTTGCCATTGTTGATCTTAATGTCTGCGGCAATTCCGCGTGCGTGGGTGCCTGGCTTGGCCTTCGCTTTTTCAATGCTGTGGCCTTCTGGATCGCGGTAGCCACTGGTAATGATAAACGGGAACCCGCAAGCATGGCGCAGCGAGTCAAGAGCCCACAGGAACTCATCAGACATCTCGTTGTTGCCGGTCTCCTGGCAATCAAAGTCTGACAGCTTAAAATAGCGCATCAGTATGTTCCTTTCCAGACCCTAAACTTGTCAAAGTCGCCAGACAGCATCTTGCGCTTAATAACGTCCTTTTTGGCCTCGTTATCATCCCAGGATAGCCCAGCTTCCTTCATCCACTCTGCGACAATGTGCATAGGGATAGTGCCTACCAGGCGGCTCTCACCAGTCTGGCCTACACCTGCCTCACGCAGCATCCTAGCCTTCTCAATATGGACATCGTTGTCATACGTCTTCTGTACGATGATCCCGGAGTCGGTAGCTTTTACAGATTCCTTGAGTAACATTACTTCTTGCCTCTCTTCTTAACTGGAGCCTTCTTCTTTTTAGCGGCTGACTTGGCTTTCGCTGCAGCGGCCATACCTGACTTTGTGTATGCGTACTTCTTACCGTTGACCATTGGCATATCTATTTCCTCTTTGCAGTTTTAGCGGCCTTCTTAAAAGCCGCCTTGGTTGGCGCACCTTTTGTACCAGGCTTGCGCATCTTCTCTACCTTCTTGCCGGCAGCCTTCTGTTTCTTAATGCGAGCTCGCTTCTTATGAATGTTGGCGTATAAACTCATATCACTTCCTCGACTTAGCCCCAGAGCACTTCCATCTCTTGCGGCTTAAATTATTGGGGGTGTTGGGGTCGTTCTGCTTAGATTTGGGCAGACCCTTTTTGATGCCTAGAGACCTGGCGCAATAACTATCACCCTTGCTAGTTCCAGGCTTTACCCTAGCGCCGCCTGACTTGGCCTTACCTGCCTGGCCGTAGGATACCTTCTTGCCAGATGCGGTTACTTTTACTTTCGCTTTGCCTTTTGCTGGCTTTGCCATAAAAATCTCCAAAAAAAGGGGGCCGGAGCCCCCCTTCTGTACTACATCGATTAGGAAGTCGTGTTATCAGCAATGATACCAGACGCCTTCTCGTTTTTACAAATAAGAGTCAGCTCAGTCAGAACCTGACGACGGCTTGAGTCGCCAGTCTTGGCCAGAGCAGTATTCTTAGTAGGACGGAGCATACCAACTGCCCACATGTCGTTCTGCATGATGAACACGTCACGGCTACGGTTCTCACGAGTAGGAACAAACTCAACAGTTCCCCAAGGAGTAACGTATACAGCCAGAGACTTAACAACTTTCTCGTCACCGGCCTGGACCTGTGAACGCTGGTTGTTGTTACCTGCAAAGCCCAGAGCAACATTCATCTGGAAAGCAGACAGGTAAACTGAGTCAGGCTTGCCGCCCTCTGCCCAGATGCTCTGCATAGTAGCGTCGAAACGCGCCTGAGAGAATGCAACTGGAGTGCCGTCATCGGTACGAGCGTCAGTGCCGTCGCCGGTGGGATCAGCGCCAGAGTTGCCAGTTTCGTTAGTAGAGTTAGTTACCAACCAAGCTGGAGCACCAGCAAGCTCACGAGCAGTAGTGCTGTTACCAGCAACGCGAGCGTTGTTAGCGAACAGAGCTGCTTCGATGTCGAGCTTCTGCTCTTTTGCGATCTTCAGGGTCTGGTACGCCATTTCTGCTGCGCGGCCTGCCTTCTTAACGCCTTCATCAGTGTCAGGAATAGACACAGAATTTTTGAAGATTTGGGTGTAGTTACCCAGGCGAGTAGTAGCAGAACGGGCTTCAGAAGTAGTGTCGTCGCCTTCGATGTGCTTGTTGTCAGCGCTTGAACGGAGAGTATCAGTCTGCCACTCGTGCAGAGTGTTGCTGGCTTTTACTTTCTTACAAGCTGAGTAGAAAGGAGTCTCTTCAGGGCTGATTGAATATATAACGTCCTGCAGATCTTCCCGGATGCCTACGCTATCGTAGGTGTCAAAAGTGTTTGATGGCTGTGCCATGATGTATTACCTCAAGTATTTAAGATTAATCCAAGAGCATCATCGATACTCCCGGTGGATTTAAGTTTTGTTCGTCGCTTTTCCAGCGCCTTCTTCTTGCTCGGTGTAGGTTTAGACCCAGCCTTCACTGTCCGCGATCTGCGGTTTGCAGGGTTGGCTTTGTCTTCAGCAGCTTTCTTCCCATTCATAATTTCACGGTACTTCATGGCATCATGCAATACTCTGATTGCGCGGTGGTCCATGATCTGACCGATCTCTTCTGGCTGATATCCATAAACCTCGGAACCAATAGTCAGCATCTTTTCGCGTACTGCGGATGCCTTCTTATCGTCCGAAAACTCTGGAATCTGCTGTTTCAGGGTTTCCATTTCTTGCTGGAGGTAAGCCTGCATAGCGGCCTGCTGCGCCTGGGACTGTTGTTGTGACACAGCCTCAAACTGTTGCATCTGACCGTTATATGCGGCCACGTCGTCATCGTATTTCAGCTTGGCATCCATGTACCCAATAGGGTCGGTGTCAAACAATTCACGCGATGGCGGCTGTGGCGCTTGCTGAACTCCACCAGCTTGTATCTGCTGATACATCTGAGCAATGTTCTGGCGCTCGTTTAAAAGGGCATTGTAAACCTCTTCGGCCTGCTTACGCTGCGCTGCAGCTTCTTGCATACCCCTTTGGACGTACTTCTGACCACTGTATCCTTGCTTGAGCTCATCTAGGGTTACAGCCACTTCCTGTCCGTCTACCTTAACAGTGAATGACTGGCCCTCCTGGGCGGCATCTTCAGTATCTTCGTCGTCCTCGGAATCTTCCGTTTCCTCATCTGACTCATCCTCATCGGATTCATCGTCAGGTTGCTCATCTTCACTCTCACCTTCAGGCTCGCTTTCAAGCAGCTCTTCTTGCTCTTCTGCAGGCTCATCCTGTTCGATAATGTTAGCAATGGCTCCCTCAATAGAGCCGTCAAATTCTACTACTTCGGTATCAGTCGTTTCCACGGTGCTGTTCCTCTTTCTTTCTTGTCGAATATTGCCTCGTCTGCAAATACAGTGTTGAAGTAATCTTCGATCTTGTCTAGCGCCCTGATTATATCATGCGCATCGTTAATAGCCTCTAATTGAGACTGGCCGTTCAGAAATACACTTACTTGTGCGTTCCGAATCTCTTTTATGACTTCCTGATAGGTGTCGTCATTACTCAGCGTCCGTATTTTGGCCGCTTTGTCTTTTATATTCAAAATCTACCGCCAGTTACAGCTTGTGCAGGTGACTCTGCCGGGTATCGCGGCACGTTCTGCATTTGCTTGATTTGGGCAACGTCTACGGCTGTGCCGTACTTGCCAAGTATCTCCGCAGCGTTAACCAGGAGGTCTTGGTCCATCTTATCACGTTCTCGGTCATCTGCAGCAATAGCCTTTTGCGCATCAATCTGCAGCTTCGCCATGTCGGTCTGAGACTTAGCCTCGGCCTTCATCTGCTCTGCCTGGAGGTAAGCGGTTGCCTGGTCCATTTGTGGCTGCTGCTCCTGGCCTTGCTGCTGCTGTGCTAGTAGCGCCTGCTCTTGCTCTGGATTCATCGGCGTAAAGTACCTGTCAGCGTTTCTAACGCCATTTAGAGCCAGCATGTCTGCCAGGGTATTGCGTATCTGTGTCATCGTCACAAGGCCGTTTCCTGGGCCGTATGCCTGGAATATCTGCATCTGCATCTGCAGGGCTTGAGTCAGGGCAGCGTTACGCTGATCTTCCCGGCCAGTACCCAGGCCAACATTGACAGAGGCATCCATCTTCTTATTCCAAGATCGCGGATCGACGGGGATATAGTCCTCGCCACTAATGCGCATAATCTTTTCTTCGTCGCAGTTCTCAATCACCAGCTTCAGCATCAGCTTAAACATGTGTCGAACACCGCCTTCTGCCAGGTTGCGAGCCATGACTTCAATCTGACCTGCCGCTCCCTGCATAGTAGCCTGGACCGCAGTTGCAGTAGTTGCCTGCAATGCATCTGGATTAAGCCCTAAACTGGCCTTTGAGATGCCTACTTTCTGCTCAATGGTCGTATCATAGTATTCGATAGCCGCTAGCGTTTGATTGGCTACAAATGGCACTGAAAGGGGCTGTATTGCCCCTCCCTGACGTACCCTAACGATACCGCCGATCTCATTGTTCAGCATGTCGTCCATGTTCACCGCGCCATCAATAACCTCGGTGCGGGGGTGGTTGGTCAGCGCTACGTTGTCCAGCACTCCACGGATCATCATGGTGGCCGCGTCCTGGTCCTCAAACAGCAGGTCAGCAATAGACTTGCCGTAGAACGTATGCGGCTCAGGGTCTATCTCAAACGCAGCAAAAGGCTGGTCACCCCAGGGCTCATAGCCGAGCAACTGATACTCGCTGCCACCTAATACGACTTTGTGCATCTCTGCAACGCCAGTACCGTTAGTGTCTATCTTCATGTACAGCTCGGTCAGAGCTACAACCCGCATAGAAGGGTCCATAGGGTTCTCTGACTGATAGTCCTGCTCATACCCTCGGCGCTCGTAGTCCTCAACCTCAGAGAATGTGTCAGAGTGCCCTAGGCCAGACATCTCAGATACGACATCATAGTCATACCCCATAGCGACCAGGTCACTTACTCGGACTTCAGTTCTGTGGCCAACAACGTAAGCAGTCTCGATACTCTTTGCGTTACGATCAATAAAAAACTCTTCTGGTGGTACAGCCTCAACGCACAGGTCACCCATCTCGCTGATCTTGCTGACCTTGAGGTCGTGACGTGGCATCTCTACCTCTGCACCAAACTCGTCCAGCTCAATCTCTATCTTTGTGGTGTGCTCGATAACCTCAACGTCCTGCTCGTTAACAATGGTAGAAAACTCCATGTCGTTCAGGTTGTTAAAAGTGTAAGTCTCGCTCTCGTCGTATGTATCCCAGTAGACCTTTACGATGCCTGTCTTCTTTAGCAGGGCATCATGGAATACATCGTTCAATACGTCGTAACCGTTCAGCTCCTGGAACTTGTACTGGATGTACTTAGTGGCCTGCTCGGCAAACTTAATGTCCTCTGGGCCGGTAGGGACAAACTCAACCGGGCGATCAGTAGACAGGAATACACGCAGCAAGCTGGGCTTAATAGATCGTATAGCGTCACGCACCTTTGTAGATACGACGCTAGATCGGCCTTCTTCCTCACCGATATCTACCTCACCGTTGTAGTAGCGCTGGGCCTTAATACGGTCCTCAGCCACTTCACTCTCAACAAAGTCAACAGCGTCCAGGATGGCCTCACGGGCAATATTTTCTACGTCATCTGCTTCTAATGGTTTTAGTTCCACGTCTTACTCCTGTGCGTATTCTACGGCCTGCTGCTCTAAGCCAATTCTAGCACCACCTGACAATGCCTGGGCCACAGTTTCAGCCTTTTTAAGCAGCGCGCTTAATTTTGTCTTGTCTTTTAACGCGGCCTCAACTAGCTTGGGGTCATCAGAAAACAAAACTCGTGCAACCTGTGTCATCTGTTGGTCACTAAGCCCCTGTGCTGACGGAATCGCTGTCTTGATAATTCTAATCAAAGCCATAGGATCAAGCTGAGACCCTCTCAACATATCCTCGGCAGAAACTCCAGCGCCCCTAAGCTCAGATTCTTTCATTAGCGCTTGTGTGGGAGAGCCAGCCTGCGGCTGTATAAACTTGTTCATCTCGCCAGCTTCTGCAGCCCTTCCAACTGATTGTAACACGCTTTGCGACTGATCTTTTGGCAATACTACTCTCAAAGCTGCACCGAGCTGTCTGTCTTCATTAGCAAGGTCTCTGATCGTTGTTCCAGACCGTCGCGCCCTGTTGTTAATTGCATCCATCATGCCAGCTCTTAAAGCATCTAGCTTTTCTGGGGGCAAGCTTTCAACCAATACTTGCAGCTCATCCACATTCATGGTGAGACCGCGCTTTTGGCCAAGCTCAAATAATTCTTGTGCGCCAGCTCTTTGCGCAAAACTTGCACGAACCGCAGCTAAATCTGGAGACTCAACATCAATTGCGCCCCTTAAGGTTTTTTCTTTTGCTCCCAGTACCTCGCCCATAGTGCCTTCGCCGGCTCTATATCTAGCTCCAGTCTGCTCTTTAACATTGCGCCGGAGTATTTCGGCATCCTCTAAAGTTGGCGCTCGCGTAAACTGAATTGAACCGTCGTCCATTTCTCTAAATAACGGAACAATGCTCCTTGCTTCGTAGATTTCTTTTAATGCCTGGCGGCTTGTAGGCACAGTTTGCAATATATTAAGCATTTCATCAGCAACCTGCGCAGAAACATTTTGCCCTCCTTCAAATGCCTGGCCGTATGCGGCGCTTTCTTCTGCCTTTAACTGCTCCTGAGTTTGCTGCCTAGCCCTGATTACATTAGGGTCGCCTTGCTGTGGAGTCATGGTTTCGCGCAGCTCTCCCATTGCCTGCTCTCTGGTCCTAGCAGCTCTTCCTCCGCTTGCCGCTAGTATCTCAGACCGCGTAACACCGCCTTCATTGACCATGGCCTTTATAGCATTCCCTAACGTCATATTGTCGGCAATAATTCGACCTTCTGCTACGTCAGCAATAACCTCATCTACAGTCTTTCCAGTAGACTCAGATAACCTTAACAATTCTTTTTGTACGGCGGTATCTGCGCCACCAAACTTTGCTCGCGTGAAGTCTATTAACTTGCGGCCTAACGCTCCAAATTTTCCTAACATTAGCTCTGCGCCTGTCCCTATAACGGTGCCAGCAGCAGTGCCTTTTGTTACGTCACCCACAAACTCTTTGCCTGTCTGCGCCTCAGACTCTCCAATTGAAGATAGCCCTGACTCTATAGCGCTAGTGGTAGCCGCTCTTCCCAGGTTTCCCATTCCCGACAATTGACCGCCAGGAACCATCATCATCAAAACAGATGGGACAAGAGCCCCGGCAACTTGCAAGGTAATAGCTTCGCCAGGGTTTGCTGTCTTATATTCTGTCAGCTTGCCCCTTAATTCATCCCTAATGACCTCATAGTCCCTGCCGCCCATTGACTCAGGAACAAGTGATCTTACTGCGGCTTCGATCTCATCTGCAAAACCAAAAGATGCGCCTTGGGCAACAGTTCTAAGTTTTTGGCTTTCAACAGGACCTTGTGCTATCGCTTGCGGCTCGTATTTTGCTAGTATCTCTGCTTTAGTTCTAGCCATTATTCATCAGCCTCTAGGTAATCTTTTCTGTCCTGGTTAGACATTTCACCCCATTTAGCATACGTCATGCCAGGGTCGCCAACCGGGTACGATGCAGTGATAGCTGTTGCAGCATCTATTTCGGCCTGCATGTCGTCCATATATTGAGAAAGGCCAATGCCGCTCTGCAGCTTCCTGCCCTTCTTTGTCATCTCTCGATACAGCTTGTTTTGCGCAGCTATTTTACGGTCTAAATGGTTAACTAGCGCCTGGCCACTTAACGAATCATCTATGTCCTTGCTTAACGCCAAATTTAACTCAGCCGCACTAAGCGCTCCAAACGTAGCGCTGTTAATTACGTCAATGCCAAGAGTTGTTCTGAGTGAGCGAAACAGCGCAGTGTTTGCGTCAAACGCAGGTAAAAACCGATCAATAACACCACTTCTAACGCCTTCTGGGGACGCAGCTAAATCCCTAGCTTGCTTCATAATATTGATAGATCGATTAAGCTGTTGAGACTGGTCGAATACTTTCTCGCCTCTCTCTCTTGCGGCTTCAACGTCAGCAAGTCTATATTGAGATTCACTTTCAAATTGCGCTTTTGCCTGAGAAGTCACTCCTCGCGTGCCTAGTTTAGTAACAGAGTATCCGTCTTCTGCATTAGGATCGTAAGTAATAACGTACTGATCGCCAGCCTTAAGCTGCGTATCGCCGACCGTCATGTCTTCTTCTGCAACTTGGATTGATCCGATGTTTTTAGAGGCGTAGCTGGTGCCCATTTTCTTCTTTGTAAACTCAGCGAGAGCATCTTTTGCAAGGGCTGGATTAGCTTCAACCATGGCGGCAAGCTCAGGTTGTCCCTGCTGTCTTAAATAAGCAGCAGTCTGGTTAGCCTGCGCGGATACTGTGCGCATCTTCTGACGGTCAGCATAAGCCTGCTGTATGCCTGCATCTGGAGCATAGCGCATACTGTTAAATGCGGCCTGCAGGTCCATCATGCGGTCCTTATCCTGCACAAAGTCCTGAATGCCAGATCCGATACGAGACAATAGCCCTGGCTTCTCCTGGGGAGCTTGCGGGGCTTGTGGCATCTGTAGGGGCTGCGCTGGCTGCATTGCCTGCGGTATTGTGGCAGCAGGCATCATGCTCTGATTTACAGCGCTCTGTATGTTATTGACAGCGCCTGGCTGATAATTAGCCCCAGGCATCTGTGGCATCTGTGGAAGCTGCTGTGGGCCAAACGCGCCCATTGTCTTCAAGCGCTCCATCTCAGCCTGCATTTGTTCTGGTGTCATTATCGAGCTCCCGTTACTTAAATCTATTTAATAGGCCCATTATATCTTGGCCTTGCGATGCAGATGTTTGGCCCATCATCATTGGCGGCGCCTGTATTGCCATCATTCCGCCTCCGCGCTGCAAGGGTATCATTTCTGCAGAGGCGGGCTGGTAAGCCATACCGGCAGAGGCGCTTGCAAGCTCTTTCATCATTTGCTCTCTAGCGATATCTGACTCAGCATTTTGCTGTGCTTGTAGAAACGCAGGGTCTAACGTCTGAGCTTGGCTTAAGGATTCCATAGCAGCCGCAGTGTTGTCAATTGCGCCTGTCTGAGCCTGCATGCCTAACATGCTTTCAGATGGAGCCGCTGGGGCAGCAAAGTTATTGATAGCCCCATCGCTAGCAGTCATACCCGCCATCATTGACGGGTCTACCATCTTAGAGCTCATTAGAGCCTTGCGCAGCATTTCTTCTTTGTCGTCTTTCTTTTGATATCCAAACATAATAAACCTTTTAAGAGTACATTCCTGCGCCAAGAGTTAAATAATCAAAGAAGCCAGGGTTTCTTTGCGTAGTTTGAGTCTGAGGTATTGGAGACGCGCCAAGAGCCTGTGACAGTAATCCGATAGATGTGTATGGAGCCTGCTGGTAGCCCTGGAACTGCGCCTTAGCTGCCTCAATAAGCTGCTGCTGTAGAGCCTGTTGTAGCATACCCTGCTGCTGTAGGTTCTGGTTAACAGTCTGTCCCATGCCGAAACCAAGGTTAGACAGTGAGCCAAGTTGACCTGCCGCGCCAAGACGTTGCGATGAACCAGTAAGACCTGCCGCCTGATTAGCAAGCTGCGCCTGTATTGCCTGTGAGGCGTTAAACTGACCAGCCTGGTTAAGTGCTGCTTGGTTCGCCAAAGCGGCCTGATTGGCTGCGCCTGCGCCGAACTGCGATGCCTGGTTAAGCGCCGCTTGATTAGCCAGTGCCGCCTGGTTCGCGGCAGATGCCCCAAACTGAGAAGCCGCCTGCTGTTGCGCTGACGCCTGAGCCATAGCCTGGTTCTGAGCAGCGGCACCAAATTGTCCTGCTTGATTCAATGCTGCCTGGTTAGCTAAGGCTGCCTGGTTGGCTGCTGACGCACCGAACTGAGAGGCTGCTTGCTGCTGCGCTGACCTCTGTGCTGCGGCCTGATTAGCTGCTGCTGCGCCAAATTGTGATGCTGCCTGTTGTTGTGCAGATGCCTGTGCAGCGGCTTGGTTCTGAGCCCCTGCGCCAAACTGTGCCGCTTGATTCGCTGCGGCTTGATTAGCAAGAGCAGCCTGATTGGCAGCAGATGCGCCAAATTGACTTGCAGCCTGTTGTTGAGCAGATGCTTGCGCTCCAGCGACGTTAGCAGCTTGTGCGCTAAACTGTCGAGCCTGGTTCTGAGCAGCCTGGTTGGCAAGAGCTGCTTGGTTAGCAGCGGATGCACTAAACTCACCTGCACGCATACCAGCCGCCTGATTGGCCAGGGCTGCTTGTTGTGCCAGGTTAGCGCTAGTAGTGCCAGCCTGTAGACCCGCCTGCTGGTTAGCAAGGCTAGCCTGCATTCTGCCAGCAATGTCTTGTTGCGCCATGCCCTGGGCTTGAGTAAATCCAGCCTGACGTAACTGGCCTGCAGATCGTGCGGCTTGTTCGGCAAATGCGCGATTAGTCTCTGCCTCCATCAAAGCCTGTCGAGAGCCACCAAAAGCACCTGCTGCGCTTGCTTGAGCTCCAGCCTGGCCCATTGATATCTGTCGGGCGCGATCTAGGTCAGACAGTGTAGACTGCACAACCTGGCTCTCATAAGGGTTGTAATACTGACTTAGGTCAGTGCCAGCTAACTGGCCAGCCGTCACATCTCTGGACGTTACTGTCGGAGCTCCGCCTAATCTTTCTGCGCCAAATCCAGTTGCCCCAGTGCGAGCAGCGTCATAACCCTGAGCGCCGAGTCCAGCAGCCTGGAATCCAGTAGCGCCTGCACGCTCTGCGCCATAGCCCTGAGCGCCTAGCCCAGCAGCTTGGAAGCCCTGAGAGCCAACATCTGCGGCACCAAAGCCAGTGGCTCCAGCCTGAGCTGCACCATAGCCTGTTGCGCCTACATCAGCACCCTGGAACCCTCTAGCGCCAGCTTGTGCCGCGCCGTAACCCTGTGCGCCAGTCTGAGTTGCCCGATAGCCAGGAGACCGCACGTTCATGGGCTGATAGTTCATCTCTCTAGTAGCGCCAGCCATAGCGCCCTGAATACCCCGCGCGGCACTTTGATTAATGTTTGGAGCTTGCGGAGCTTGCTGTTGCTGCTGCTGTTGCTGCTGCTGTACGCGACCGCCAGCTTTACCGCCACCACCAGCGGCAGGTTGTGATTGATTACCGCCAGTGTAATATGGTGAGTCGGTGTCATTAAAATATATGTTTGAACCATCTGCCCTTTTGCCGACAGCACCGTGGTCCGCCCATGAGCCAGAGTCATAGGCAGGTTGTTGCTGTTGATTACCGCCGCCACCAGCGGGAGGCGCCAGCTTAGGTCCAGACTGTGGCGTAGGAGTCCTTTTGACAATTAAATCGCTTGGCGGCCTTACAGGGCGTCCTACACTCATTACATTCTCATCTTGCGGTACTGGGCGCTGTCCTGGCGGTTCCGTTACTGACGGGCCATAGTTAACCTGAGATGGGGATATAGGGCCAGGCTGCATTCTTTGCTGTCCAGCCATGCCTACTTGTTGTGGTACACCGTTACCTGAAGCCATTATGAAATCCTCCCTACGTTTCGCATATCGAACATCATCTGATCAATGCCTTTCTTTGGCGCTGCAGGCAGGCTTAACTGATTGCCAGGAGCTGAGGGAATATTAAGTTGCTGCAGTTGCGGCATTACTGTCTGGGGCGCGGCTGCCGCCAATGAAGGGGCGCTCATAGCTGGCAATGCTGCGCTCAACTGAAACTCTTCAGGGAATACCTGCTCGTGTGATCCGTAGTCATAGGGGTCGATTCTATTGTTGCGGCTACTAAAGTCTTGTCCAACGACTTCAATGTTGCCCCCGCGAGTGTCAGGCATTGGAGCTGTGTTTCTGGAGCCTGCGTAGGGGTTATAGTCAACCGGAATGCTGCCAAGTCTGTCAGAGCCAGGGTAGGAAGGATAAGCGTTAGACATATCCGTATTTCCGCCAGCAAACAGCTCATTGTATTCTTTTGCGTAGGCAGGCTTTCGTGCCTCAAATTCAGCAACAGCCTGGTCGAACAACCCGCCAGAGCTGTATCCAGATATACCGCCACCAAAGTCTTGAGCTTGCGGCATTCCAGCCATAGCATCGGTAGGTGCGGCCATTCCAAACGCGGAAGCAGCACTCAAGTTGTTCTGCATCGCAGCCTGTTGGCTAGGCGTAAATCCAGCAACGTCTGGGCCATAGTATGGCATGTAGCCAATCTTCTGGACCTCTTCAGCTCGCGCTAGATTCCGCTTTGTTGCGTTCTCTGCCCACACTGGTATTTCTGTTTTTGTGGATTGACCACCGCCCTTGCCACCGCTCATATCATATATCCTTGCTAAGTGTCGTGAACGCCTCGGTCCACCCTTTGCTTAATAAGACCCTTGCCCAGCCTCTACGGCCAGCAACAGTCATGCCCGTGCATCCTTGCTGTCTTGCAAACTCTACCGCCGACTCGTCCATGTCAACTATCTGATTCTTCTCGCCACCCGCCAAAAAAATGTGCAGCACTTTCTTCCTGGGAAACGATATTATCTCTGTAACAGCGCAGCCGTGTTCTGCTGGCCAAAACTGCATGTATCCGTTCTTTATGGCTTCAACAATGTCCTGGTACTCGTGCGTCCCGCCACTGTACTCTAATGCTGCCTTTATCCACTTCTCGCAGCGATCTAGCTCTTCTTGTAAATCTGCCATATATCCCCCTAAATAATTGGCCGATTATAGCATTTATTGACGGCTTCTGGTTATTGTAAGGTCAATTGGCTTGGACGCTGGCGCAAAAGATGTTGCGGCAGACCCATCAAGCCATAAATCGGTATCACTAACCGCAAACCTTGCCTGCATATAAGAGCCTGCAGTTACCTCAACTTGATCACTAACAGCCAAGACAATAAACTGATCGTTAGCATGCACCGTAACCCTTTCTGAGTGGTCCAGGTTTGTGCCATTAACAGCCATCCAATAATACGCTGTCTTCGTTGATCCGCTTGACGATTTAAGCTGCAGGTGTCCCGCAATAGAATACACCCCCGCTTCAGCAAACCTAATTTTTGTATTATCGCTGGGATCAATGCTCAATCCACCATTAGCGCTTACCGACGTAAACGATATATTGTACGCAGTGTCTGCCGACGCCGCAGTAATGCTGCTGGTGGCTGAAAACTCACCATAACCGTCAGCTAATACAATCTGCCTAAACTCACCATTCTTGGACACTACTGGGTAACCAGTTCGGTCCCACAATACGACGCCATCTTCTGCCGCCGTGTCACCCGCTATGTAATAGGCCAGCTTGGTTTTAGTCCTGGCTAGAAAGCTAACAAGTCGCTCTCCCCAGGGCTTCCATTCTGGACCTAACGGGGGTGGCGGGTTCTCAGCCAGGCTCATCGCTTGCCGCCTGGGATTACATTAAGCCGCATCTTGCCTGCACGCCAATCTTTAAGCTCAGTTCCATTAATACGCATCCTGACCTGGCGACCACTAAACCTGGCGCCTGTTGGGTTAGCAAGAGCAAACGGCCCGTGGCTAACTTCTGAGTCATTAGGATAGAACCTGGTCTTGAAGGTCAGGGTAACTTCGCCCTGGTTAAGCTCGTCTGGGATAATCTCATTTACTTTGGCGATCTGATCGCCCTGAGCAATCGATATAGGCCCACTCTCCAGGAAGGTCTCACTACCATTGTGCGAGTACCCGGTCTCGTGGTTTAGCACATTACCGGCGGTATCAAACATAATTGGGTTAGAGAATACACCAGCATCAACTGCAGAGCTGCGAGACAGCTCACCAATGTTCCAGTGGCCTTCCTTGTAGTCGAACACAACGTATCGGTCGTTCTCCAGAGAGTCGGCGCTGGGGTAGAACCACCACACCTCACCAAACTGCGAGTTGTTGACTGCAAACGCCTTGCTTTTCTGCGCGTGGTTTATGTCTTTAAAAACGTGATCTGAGACATCGCAGGGCATTTCCTGTACGGAAGATCCGTTATAAGTAAAGAAGCTCTTAGAGCCCATCCAGAAGGCCCCTTCGTCTACCGCTACTGCAGCCATGCGAGATATGGTGCCGCAAGATGTGCCAACCCGCTCAAAGCCGTAAACAGTTGGCGGTCCATTGTATGTGGCGACGTGCGCGTCCAGGGAGGTCAGGATAAGTGTACGGCCTCTCACTCGGATGCCACACATAATCTCGCCAGAGGTCTGCAGCTCAAGGTCACCAGCCTGGTTAACCGCTGTGGGCGTCCAATCAGTGTTGTCTTCTCTGTCACACCACTTAACAAGGCGCGGGTTATTGCCTGCACCTAGAGCAAAGATAAAGCGCTCCTCAGTAACGACAATAGCGCCATTGCCTACCGGGGCATTTGTAATTGCTGCAGCGGGGGTGCCGGTATTTAACTGCCACTCGTATATTTTGCCGTCCTTTGATGAACAGGCGATCAAATATTGGCCCCAGGTATCCATGGACCAGGATGTGGCCTCTTCTGGCACGCCGTCACTAGGACGTTCTGTGCTGTAGTAAGAGGTGCCATAGAACGAACCGCCGTAGCCAAGATTCTGGTCTGCGTTAAGGTCGCCAGTGGTAAAGCTGGTAGGGGTAATGTCAGAAACCGTGCCCACTTTATTAACGTGGTACAGCTTTTCATAAGTGCCTGCCGCGATGTGGGCGTCTGCACTGTTATCAGTCCATGTAATAGCGCCTCTGGGGGCGTAAGTAAACGCACTGGCCTTACGGGTAGTCCAGCCGCCAACAGGCCGCACAGAGCCATTCTGCCACCTTATGAGGTTAGCATCTCGCCACCGGCCTACAGAATCCAGGTCAGTACCATGCTTAAAGATACCTGCTGGAATGTCTACGCTAACATATGCCATTTATACTTCCTTTGCAGAGCGACGGAGGCGGCTACTTACCGCGCATCTCCATAATTTTTCCGGCACCGCGAATACCAAAACTGGAACTGATCGCGATGAATAATAAATACTGATACCACTCAGGCAGCTTGTCTAGCGCCTCAAATCCTTCAGCCACCCGGTCAATTACCGACACGTCATTGGCTGCTATTGCGTAGCCAACCATAAACACTGGGATGGCTAACACAATGGTCCAAAACTCATCCTTCCAGGAGCTGCTAGAGGCATCTGCCATCTTGCTCTCCCAGTCAGCACTGTTCTGGATAACATTCATCTTGGCGTCATGCTTGGCCTGCTTTTCCGCAGCTTTATTAGCCAGGTACGTCTTGCCAATATCTGCAACCGGGCCGATTAACGCCGTAAATATACTCACTGAATAAGCCTTTCAAGCAAAGGCGATGCAATGACCAGCGGGTAAAGAAACCACAGGCGCTTATCTATATCATCAAAGCGCTTGGTCCCAGCGTCCAGTTGCTTCTCAATGTTTTTGTATCGAGTCAAGCATTCACGTTCGTGAGCGTCTAGGCGCTGGATGGCTTCTTTAACCGTTGGCATGTCTAATTACTCTCCTGGCTCTTCTTTCTCCAGGTCAGCAACTAGCATGTTGATAAATGCGTCTTTGCCTACTGAAAGTTGATCAAGGTTAAACTGAGTGGACCTGATCTTTCTGTCTAGATCATTGCAGTGATTTACCATCACCTGCTGCTGCTCAGTCATGTCTTCAAAAATGTACTCTACTTCGTTTATCACTATGGGAGTTGTTTTTTTCTCGCCCATGTCGTGCTCCTTTCAGTTATTGTTTGGCTTTATTGCCAAGGAATGCGAACTGCTCCAAAATCTTGTAGGCTTTTGCAACAAATTCATCGTCTTTCGGTGTTTCAGTGTAATTGCACACTACGCTGGCTATTGTAACCAGTGACGTTGCAAGCACGTATAAATCGAGTAAATATTCCACTAGAATCCTCCGTTAATCATGTAGTAACTGCCGCCAAATATAGTTAGCACCGCGATTGTGACCAGCACATTCTTAACTGCGTCACCTACCTGACGTTGCTTCTTGAGTTTAGCCAGCCGTATCTTCTCCAGCTTGTGCTTGTGATCTAGCAAAGACTTGTTCTGGATCATCAGCATGTCACGCCAAACGTGCTTAGGCGTTATCTTCTTCAGCTCTTTCTCCTGCTCTCGTATGGCGTTCTTAGCCCATGCAAGCTCCAGAGCCTCTTCCTGTGTTAGTACATGATCGCCTGCTTTCGTAGCCTCTTCAATGCTCTCTACAGCTACCTTGCTGTCAGTGAGGCTAGTAAATAATCCCGACAGACCTGACAAGTGATCCCCAGACTCTTTAACGGTAGCAATGCCATCGTTAAGAGC
>Ga0209533_1000618_pt1 | contig 33643 bp, 33 predicted proteins | sample COG_04_FD_184748 | JGI IMG/M metagenome (GOLD analysis project Ga0209533, IMG submission 184748) | Pelagic Microbial community sample from North Sea - COGITO 998_met_04 (SPAdes) (version 2) | ecosystem: Environmental > Aquatic > Marine > Neritic zone/Coastal water | place: Helgoland, sampling...
CCATTCTAAGCTCAGTTGTGGAGATTGTTTGTCTAAAGCCCCCAGATACCGAGGTGTCTCGTACTTGGATGGTCGAAGCTTTTGCATTAGATAAAGTACTAATATTGCTAGATATTCTTTCAATTTCCGTGTCATATCGTGTTACATCATTTTGGTAAAAGTCAATTTTTTGTTGGATAAATCCTTTTTGATTTTCTACTGCTGATAATTTAGAGTATGTTTCTTGGTAAGCAGCACTTAAAAACCCATAAATGCCCATACTAGTAATTAATACTAATATAATAGTTGCTATAGATAAATAGGTACGTAATGTTTTGTTAATTGTATCCCAATATTGATATAAAAGTGAAGCTGTTACTAATTTAGCGAATTCTAAAGAACCTGCCATTATAATAACTTCTAAACTTGCTCCTGCAAAGAGTTTGCTTAAGCCACTAACTGAATAGAAAGCGGCCGAAGCTGAAACTGACAGGGCAGAAAATCCGATTAGGAATGGAAACATTCCTTGTTTTATTTTACCTAGTACCCCCATAGTATTCTGTTGCGTGTCCTTCATTAATTAAAGTCTTGTTTATATCTATATCTTCTACAAATATAGTACCTAAACATCTACCATATTTTCCAACCCCATGAGATTGTAAAATAAAATCACCATTTCCTAATAATTCAATTAATCTTGCTTTAGCCGCTAGCCCTAATTTTTTTTCTTCTAAATCTCGTGTGCGGGATTCAGGGGCATTCATACCCATCATTCGAATTCTTACCTTTTTCCAAGTATCAAACCCTAAGTCTACAAGAGCATCAATGGTATCCCCATCAACAACCCTATCTAATTTTGCGTTGTATCTATACATGGTGATAAATATAGTAAAAAAAAATAGCTAAGACAACCTATTCTCTAATTCCTTTATGTTTATCAATAGAGTCTAGTATTTTATTTAAAACAGACGTTTTAATAAACCCAGCCATTGATGCATTTTTAATAGTGCTTATTAATTGGAATATTACTAAGGGCATAAGCATAGTTTCACTTAACCACCCAGCTCCTGGAATGCTTTTTTCTATTACTAATATTAGGGTTAACATAATAATCCAAAATATTAGAGTTTTTATAATTTTGATTGCTTTGTAAGTTTTAAATCCTTCTCTTTTAATTCCCGCAATTATACCAAAAAATCCATCAGCAAATACTAAAGTAGTAATTGCTAAGTATTGTTCTGCATTTTGCATTGTGAGTTCCATAAAGTAGGAACATATAAATCCTATTGACATACTTGTAAAGGCTATAATTGCTTGTGTTGTTTTCATTTTATACTAAATCTTTTGATTCAATTAATGTATAGGTAAATGAGTTACCCCATATTTCTCTAGCTGTTTGACATATATCTAAAAATTGATGCCAATCATCATTATCAGCTATTACTTGGCAGCCCGCAGACCATTTGTCTACTCTAATTGATTTTCCTCCTGATCTTCCAGTTGCTCTATGGATATTAATTCCAAAGATACCTTCATCAATATTTTCTTCTAGTAAATCATATTTACCATCTCTATTATTGTCTCTATAAACTTTTACTGCTGATTTTTGCCCTAAAGCTAGATATTTGCCTTGGTGTAATCTTAATTTATGGGAACCTCTATATTGTCCCGGTTTTAATATTGCTACTCCTTTTTTATTTAATAAATTTTGTTCCCAATGGGATCCGGGATCAGTTGTAGCTTGGTAACAATGAAATTTCCATTCACCATCTTCTTTATATGATATAGTAACACAATCATCAAAAGCATTTGTTACTCTTCCTTTAGTTTCAGAGTTTCTAACTCCAATTATATTTACATCAAAGTCACCTCCAGTAAAGTATTTATATCCTTTACTTTCCATTGTAGCTTGAATTTGTTCTCTTGTATAACAACTCATAATTTAACCTACTTTTAATTTAACTGTATCATCAATCATACTAGCAGCAAAACCGCCTACTTGGGCAACAAATTGACCGTATAATTTTGTTTCATCGTTTCTATCTACAAATTGCATTATAGCTCCACCACCAGTACTAGCAGCTCCACCAAATCTCATCCTTACTTTCTTTGGTAAGTCCTTTGGATTTACATACCATTCACCAGCTACAGGACCACCACCTGCTGCGAAGGAACCACTAGCTTTAGTAAATTTAAAATTTACTTTTTTTCCTTGGCCTTTTAGGCTAACTTCAATTTCGGTTGCTACAAATGCAAAGATTTTTAACGAACCTGCTTGTTTCCAACTCATAATTTTAAAATTTACTTTGTTTTTTTAAATTATCAATCACTTCCTGTATTTCTCCAACTGATTGTTTTATTGAAAAATCTAGGCCTGCTTTAAAGTGATGCTCGTCATATCCCTCTTTAAATATAATAATATGAGGTATGGTTCGTACTTTATAATTTTTTTTAGATTTTGGTGACTTTGCTATATCACATCTGTAATATTTAATCCCTTTAAGTTTGTCCCATTCAGAAAATGAGTTAGCATCATTAAAAGAAGCCCAAAATTCTACTACTACTATTGATATTCCATCATCTTGGAATGCGGATCTACCCTCAATTGTTTTTTCAAAGTTATCATCTGTAATGATAGTTTGAGAAAAACTATTAAAACTAATGAATAACAATATAATTAATAGTAACTTTTTCATATTTTTATTTTCTCATTTGTAGTTCGTAAAGGCGCTCGTCAATTTTCTTTAACTGTTCCTTTATTTCTTCTACATCACCTTGGGTATTGATGATAGCGTCTCTAATAGCTTCATCTTTCATTTGGAATTCAATCCTTTGTACTTCTGGTTCTGGAAGCCCTTTAGCTTCCTCAATATCAGCTTGTAAAGCAAACCACATACCTATTAAAGAAGATAGACCTACTACTAATAAACCTATTGTTTTTAGGTCTAGTGTTATTTTAGTATCTTCTCCTATTTGTTTTGCCATTTTGTTTTAATTTAGTAAATAGGCATAAGGTGTTGCAGTAACATCTTGTCCTATTGGGTAGTTTTCTAATTTTGCTTTTACCGTATAAAATGCTTGTTGGTAAGGATTCCAAAATTCACCTTCAGCCTCTAAACATATAAGACCATCATGAACATCAGCAACTGTAGTATATGCATATACTATGTAATCTTGATCTCCTGGAATTTCTAATTGTGTTGATTTTGAATCTATAATTGGGTTTTGATACAGACCTATATCTAATAATTGCCCATTATCTAAACCATCAATATCTTTCAATATTACTGCAAAATGCTCAACATCTAATCTTGGATCTCCTTCATCTCTTTGAAGATATAGAACAAAAAGTTTAGTTATAACCCCATTTTCTTCTTTTATACCTCCATAAGTGCTTACTACTCTGTAAAATTCAAATGGGTCTACACTGTTACCATTAAGTTCTAATTCAAATATTGGTTCTAATATTGCATGGTGATCTTCATTTTTATCACACCCTAAGAATAATCCTAAAAATAAAGTTATTAATAATAATTTTTTCATGTCTTATCTAAATGTATAGTTAATCCCAAAAGTTGATTGATATAACTCACTATCCCACATTTTAGCATATTCACCTTCAACAAATATTCCTAAATTTCTATTGATTTTCCATCCTAAGCTAATACCTGCAGAATAATCTGTCCATTGGTCGCCATTTGATTCAGAATGTCCTTCATGATGGCCTTCATGACCCCACCCATTTCTATGTAGGTATGAATATTGAACATCCCCTTTAATGTATTTATGAGCTGGTAAGATTATATTACCATAAGTATGAAGCCAAAAATTTCTTTTATAATGGTAAAAATCAAAACCAACAATAGGGGCTATTTCTACCCACGGATCTAATTGGCTCCATTTTTCTCCATTATATCGGTTCATTAACCTAGTAAAATAGGTATCTCTAAATTCTAAATCTGAATCAGCTACTCTATCTCCTTCTGGGTTTAGCCAATACCAATCATTCCTTACTATTTCTTCTCCTGTAATAGGATTAATACTTGTTTCAGTATAGGGTACATCCTGGTAGCCATATTCATATCCTAAAGTATACCAAGGATTAGTCGGGAACATATTACCATTACTATCCATTGAGGTTTCATTTAACCATAATTCTATAGGATTATACCCATATGCTCTATCATGGCCCCTAGCAATAGCTCCTGCTGATATAGAAAACTTTTTACCTATTGGCAATCTAGCTCTAAGTTCTGCTGAATTATAATTTAAATTTATTTTTTGTACTTCTCTACTTTGTACTTTTAGTATATGGTATCTACCAGTATGTTTTATGAATATATTATGGTTTCTAAATTCTCTACCCATCCATCTTTCTTTTTCCCAATGAAGTTGATATTCTAATCCTTGGACAGCTGAGGTAGGAGCAGAAAATACTAATTGACTTTCTGTACCATCATAAAAGTTTTTAGGTTTTCTTTCATAGTCAAACCTAGCTAATTTTCTAATCCCAATACCTATTCTATAATCAAAAGGGTAATCTGGAGTATTATCTTCCACTCTAGGTACATCGTATAATGTACCTCCTTCTCCTGTTCTGACAAAGTAAGTAGGTTCTGCTGCTTCAATTGAATTTGAAACATCTCCGGCAGCATAAATTGTCCCATATTGAAGAAAATCTTTGTATAAAGATTGTAAAAATTTTGGTTTTTCTTCTTGACTAAATGTTGGGGTTGAAATTAAAATTGATAATATAAATAGTATCTTTTTCATATTTTTATTCTTTTTTTCCGAATATCTTTCCGGCTTCAGCAATCCCAAAACTCCCTAGTGTAATATATAAAAATGAATCATAAATAAATTCATTAATTACTAAATCTTTTCCAAGGTATCCTGTTGCTAAGTCAACAACAGCAAATATTACCATTACAGCAAAGGATAAAAACCCAACTACGGATTTTTCATTGATGTCGTTTTCGTCTTTAAATATATCTTTAAAAGCCATCCATTTATTCTTTAAATAATTTAACATAATAATAACATTTTTAGATGAAAACTACATTTGATGATACATATAAAAAAAAGAGACACTAATGTGTCTCTCTTATAATTACTTTTAAAGGGGGATTGTATATAAATATACACTAACCGTCACAACTAATACAATCGGCCATTCTAGATCCTAAATCTCCTTTAATAACACTATCTGTTCTTAAATAATAAAATGTTTTAATACCTAATTTCCAACCCTCTAAATGTACTTGATTAATCCATTTTGGTGAGTCATTTACATCAAAGGATAGATTTAAAGATTGGGTTTGATCAATATAACGTTGTCTAATGGCAGCTTGTCTAACTAATTCTAATTGATTAATTTCAGGGAATGTTAAAAATAATTCCTTTTCTTCAGGTGTTAGAATATGATCAGGTAAACCTTGTGCTGAACCATCTTGGGCTAACATTTGATCCCACCATTTATCTTTATCTTCATTTTTAGATAGTAAAATTTCTTGTAATACCTTATTCTTTCTAATAAAAGTACCTTTAGCACCATTAAAAGTATAAATATTTGCAGGTAATGGTTCAATACCTGCACTAATACCTCCAGTAATTACAGAATTAGATACGGTAGGAGCAACAGCTAATAAGTGTGTATTTCTCATACCTGTTCCTCTACACCATAATGGTTCTCCATATTCTAAAGCTAAAGCCATAGACGCTTTTTCTGCTTTTTGTCTGATATCTGAGAATATATTATGAGTGTGGGCTGTGGATGCTATTGAGTTAAATGGTAATCCTTTTTGTTGTAAAAATGAATGCCAACCCATTACACCTAAACCTAATGCTCTACCTTTTCGGGCGTGGGCATGTGTTCTTTTTAATGAATCCTTACCATTTGATTTATCAATAAATTCTTGCATTACACCATCTAAAAACCAAGTAGCTAACTCTACAGTATCTGTATCTTTCCATTCATCATACTTAGCTAAATTTAAAGATGATAAACAACAAATAAATGAATGTTCTTCATCTGTAAATAAAGTAATTTCAGAGCAAATATTAGTCATACTTACATTAAGGTTATTTAACCTGTAAGCAATAGGGTTATCTTTGTTGACATTATCTTTATACATGATATAAGGTTCTCCTGTCTCCATCCTTGATTTTAAAACAGTAGCCCATTTATTCATAGCTTCAGGATCTCTTGCCTCTAATTTTCTCATAAAAGAATCTCCTACAACAACACATTGGTGTAGGTTAAGACACTGTCTATTAGGGTCTCCTTTAGGTCTGCGAATTTGTAAAAATTCATCTATATCCCCGTGTTCTATATCTAGATTAACTGAAGCTGCTCCTCTACGAACATTTCCTTGGTTTGTAGCTATAATTGAAGAATCAAATATTTTAGCCCAAGGTACTACACCCTCAGATTTACCATTTCCTGATATTTCTGTGCCACGTTCTCTAATGCGAGATAATGAGATACCTACACCACCACCGGATGCTGTTAATTTCATTAGTTCTGCGTTAGTTAAACCGATTCCACGTATTGAATCAGGTGTATCAACACCAAAGCATGAGATTGGTAAGCCACGATCTGTTCCCATATTTGATAAAACAGGTGATGCTAAACCTAACCAACCATTCCACATTATTTTAAAGAACTTATTTGCTAATTCTGGTTTTTTAAGTCTATTAGCTGAAGCATTTGCTACTCTTCTGAATGCTGTTTTAACTGTTTCTCCAGGTAGTAAATATCCCTTGCTAATGGTAGCTAAAGAAATTTCATCCATGTAAGAAGGATAATCTTTGCCTTCTACCCAATTTGTATAATCTGCTTGTAATGCGTTATTTTCCATATTTTAAAATAAACTATTTGCGTCCCAATTTTGGACTCCTTTACTATAATTTGTTACCCGATTTGCAAAGAAATCGGTGTGTTGTTTACCACCTGATAAGCTATCAAACCATTTCATTCTTTTTACTGCTTCTTGGTCTATACCATTCACAATTGATTCATATCCTAAATCACTCATTTTAGTGTTTACTCTATGTTTGATAAATGATACTAAATCATATTTAGGGCAACCTTTTAAATCACCCATTTCATAAACTTTATCAATAAAATCTAATTCTAATTTTAAAGATAGTTTAGCAGCTTCTTCAATATCTGCTTTTAATTCAGGGGTGTTAAATTCAGGGTGTTCTTGTAATAATGTTCTAAATAACCAACATCCTGCTTCTGAATGTAATGATTCATCTCTGATACTCCACTCTACGATTTGGCCTACCCCTTTTAATTTGTTATCTAATTTAAATGAAAGTAAAACAGCAAAAGAAGAAAATAAATTAACTCCTTCTGTGAATGCAGAAAAGATAGCTAATGATTTGGCTCTTTCATGCCAGTTTGGGGTACCATCATGAGAATCTCTTACAGTAGTTAAAGCTTCAATTTTAGCCATTGTAGCTTCATCTTCTAAAAATTCACTAAAATTATCTAATCCTAGTTCTTCATTTAATAAAGAATAAGCTTCGGCATGAATTGTTTCAAAAGCTCCAAATGTAACCGCCATTTTAATAATTTCTGGTTTTCTAAACCATTTTGTAACTAAAGATGACCAATAGTCATTTACTACAGTTTCTGTTTGAGCAAACCCCTTTAAGATTGAACCAATAATATTTTTTTCTGTTTCTGTAAGGTTTTGTTTCCAATCATTTACATCAGACATCATAGGAACTTCTGTGTGCAACCAATGTGCCTGTTGTTGTTTTAACCAATAATTTGATGCTTCTTGGTATTCAAAGGGTTTATAAACGATACGTTCTTTTAATAATGAGGTTTTTGCCATTTTGTTTTTTTAGATTTATTTATACTTTATCAAAACCGAATACTTCATCCTTTACTTCATTAAGTTTAGAATGCATTAATTTTTTATGTTGGGAATCAACATCAATATCATAACTATTAGATTTAGTACTTGGAGCCCAAGTACTTTCTTCATCAATATTTGCATTATATTCACCATGAACTTCAAAATGACCAGTAGAAGTATCGGCTTTTGCCGAAAAAGTAAGCCCATCCATACCGTATCGGTTTTTCATAATGTGTAATCTAGCTGTATTATTTACTTTATCTTCTTTTTTACGAGAAAGAGACATACAGAAATCAGTGATCATTAATTTATCATAGGATCCTGCTGCTTTATCTCCTTCAATTACATCGTCTTTGGCTCCTGCTCTATTCACTTGAGAAACGGACCAAATAGGTATATCTAATTGTTTAGCTAAACCTTTAGTGCTTTGATAAATATCATCAATTTCATCCTTACGTTCACGATTTGTTTTTCTTGATGAAAGAAGATCAACATAATCTATAATTACAAGGTCAGGTTTAAAACCCATTCCAGTACATTTTGATATATGTGATTCAATTGTTGATATAGTTGCGCGCCCTGTTGGGTATTCTTTAATAATTAATTTACCAGGTAATTGGGGTACAATTTCTTCTACTTTTTCTTTATTTGCCTCTAAGTGTCTAACATCAATTTTAGTAAAGAAAGCATCATATCTCTTACCTACATATTCTTCTCCTAATTCTAAAGTATAATGTAAAACATTATATCCCATTCTAACTGCTATCCCTCCTAATGATACTAATGACCAAGATTTACCACCTCCTGGATTACCAAATATAAGACCAAAGTCTCCATTTCCAAGTCCACCTTGTAATAAGTTATTAATTTTATCCCAAGGTGTAGGTATAACACTTCTTGAACTTTCTCTATACCTTTCTTCAATATCTTTAATATATTCATGTCCTACATTTTTATCTTGTCCTGCTTTTAGAGCATTATCAACTAAAGATCTAATCCCATCAAAATCACCAGCTTTTAATAAATCAACTGAAGTCATTAATGCTCTTTTTAATTGTTGATTTCTACAAAAATTAGTAAATTCTTCTTTTACATATTCTAAATCATCATCAGATGAAACATAAGCAATTTTTAATTGTTCTTTACATGATATTTGTAATACTTCATTATCTAATTTTTGTAATTCTACTTTTAGAGTATCTAATGAAGGTGTAGTATGATATTTATCATAATACTTTAGTATTTCTTTTATAGCCCATTTATGTGCACTATTTTCAAAATATTCTTCAGATATAATATCATGGATATTAACTAAAAAATCCTTATGTGTTAATAATGATGATAAAACCTTAACTTGAAAGTCATGTCCGTATTGCTGAAGTGTTTTGAGTGTCATTAATCTTTGTAACCTTTAAATTGTGAAAATATATCTTGTATCCAGTATTCTAAATTTCTAATCATTCCTCCTAATTGGTCTTCATTATAAAACTGGATAAATAAATCAGATTGTAATTCTGGGAAGTCTTCTATTATTAAATTATCTATATGTTCCTTCCCCTTATCATCTATCATAGGAGTACTTAAATCCATAACTTTATAATTAGTTTCAATTCTATCCTGTTCCTGAACTATCCGTGAATATACAATATGTTCTTTAAATTTCCTAGCAGATATATCAAAAATATCTTGAAGTGTTAGTTCTTCTGTTTTTAATTCGGGGAATTTTTTAAATATTCCTTTAGCACCTAAACCTTTAATTCCTTTAATATTATCTGAATTATCCCCTAATAATGCTTTATGGAGAATAAAATTATGGGGTAATAAACCAAATTTTTCTTCTACAACCTTGGGAGTGTAATATAATTTTTCCATTGGTCTATATACAATAATCTTATCAGTTACCAATTGTAAAAAATCCTTATCACTAGATACTATAAAACAAGTAGAATTATGTTTTTCTACTAATTTTTCAGCTAACACAGCTATAATATCATCTGCTTCCACTTTATCTAATATGGTGGTCTTAACAGGTAATAACTTTAAATATTGTATTATACGTACAATTTGATCGATTTTTGAGTCGTGTTCTTCCTCAATATTATCAAATGCCTCCCAATTTGTAACTCGTTGTAAATTCCTGGTTCCTTTGTATTCGGAGAGCAAGTTCTTTCGGTTGGTTGTTGAACCTGCTCCATCGAATACTACATAAACAGAAGTTGGATTTGTTTGTCTAATCATGGCACCCAAAGAACGGAAGAAACCACCTAACCCCCCAATATGAACCCCATCAGGGTTAACCATATTCATCATAGCAAAGTTTCTAAAAAATAGATTTAAACCATCTAGGATTAATACCCTATCATGTTTTTTTAAAGGAGTTTCTTCCCCTTGCTCTTGGACTGTATCCAAGAGCTTAAATAATTCTTTGTGTTTCATGTTTTATTTTTAAATATCCTGTTCGTCGAAAAGTACAGGTGTTACGTCTTCTTGGTCTTCTATAATTTCAAATTGTCCTCCCCCTAGAATTTTAGACCATTCATCAGCATGAGCCTTTTTATACTCATTTTTATCCTTGTCAGTATCTTCAATAAAACCATGGTTTGTCATAACAATTTTACCTCTTGATTGCATACCATTAACATGGTTTTTATCAATTTGTAAGTTTGTTCTTTTACCCCATTCTACCTGCATACCACCTTTAATTGCTTTAATTTTAGATGTTCCAGCATTTGAAATATTACCAAATGTAACTACAAATGTTGCATCATACCACATAGCCATTCCCCCTTTATTCATCATTTTAGGTTGACCCATAGGTGATTCTGCTTTTGCTGTCCAAACTTTATTAACTGCAATTAGAGTATTAGTATAAGGTGATGATTCTTTACGGGACATTACAATACTTTGGTTTACTGTATTACCAAATTGAGTTGACATTGCTCCTGCATTCCACTCATTATTGTTTTTTAGTTTTTCAACTGACATTGCGCAAGGGATAGATCCGATTGAATCCCAAAAGAATGCTAAATCATAAGGTAAGTTACCTTTTTTCTGCTCATTCTGTAAATCCATAATAAAGGCAGCTACATCTTCAATTGTATGTAAAGTCTCTCTATCAACATAGATAAAATTACCTTCATAATCTACAACATTCCCTTCATCATCCTTGATTAAATTTACTTGTAACCCCATTTGGGCGGCATGTTCCCAATTCCATTTCATCTCAGTGATAATAAAAACAGGAAGTATTCCCATATTTTGAGCGGATACAGCTGCTTCTAACAATGCAGTAGTTTTACCTGTATCTGAATGTCCTCTAAGTATTGAAATATGCCCCATTGGCATACCAGGCACACCAGCTACTTTTTGAAAAGCCGGGGATAGTGGTATCCATTGTTGATCCTTAAATTTGACATTTTTATTTAAACCTTTAGAGGATTTAAATTTATTAAGATCAAATTTGCTCTTGATCTCGGCAGACACTGCTGCCGAGAGAGACTTTGATATCTTTTTTGCCATACTTAGAAAGGAAGATCATCATTATCATTTGAATCACCTGATGCTGTTTCAAACATTGAATCAAAAGCATCAGCTTTATTCTTTTTAACATTACTAGTATCTAAGCTAAAATTAGTACTAGGTGATGGTGTAGGAGAAGTTGTAATTACTTCATCACTATCATCTTGTTCTTCAGGTGATAACCACTTTTCTAAAGCTGATTTCATTTCTTCAAATGTGAATTTTTTAAACAACCCCTCATTTGGGTTTGGTTGTTCATTTGTCCACTTTTCTACTAAACTAGCATCTTCACTTAATTGAGATGTTTTTAAACGAACACGTACTGATGATTTATTGTAAGGAGTACCTGTAGATTCTGGTCCTACTGTTTCAACTGTAAGATCTCTACCGTTTACAATATCAGTGTAATCTCCAATTTCATCATCTACTGCAAGTGCAAGTAATTCTTCATATACTGTTTTCCCAAATTGCCATAGACGAACACCCTTATCTTCTTCTCCTCTAACTACTACAGGAACAAAATAACGGGTCTTGGGGTCTAATTTCTTAGCCATAACAAAATTTTCTTTAGTATACTCTTCTCTAAGCTTTGCAGCAAATAGAGCAATAGGATCTTTCTCCCCATAATTAAGAGGTGAAAGCATCACTTTATTAGTAATACCATAGTAAATCTTTAGCTCAGAAAAAGGATTACTTGAATTATACGCTGATGGTACAATTCGAATTTGTTGTTTACCTACTGTAGGTCTCCAATAAATTGTTGAGTAATCGGTTTTTGTTGTTGATTGTTTTGTCTGAAGTCCTTCTAACTTCTGCTTGATTGCATTTAAATCCATAATTGTAACTTTATTTAATTGTAACTGTTTATATGTAACTCTAATATACGAACTTAAATTTGGGGAGCCAAATTATAGTTCAATAATTTTATGTATTTTTGTTTTTAATTGGTTAAGCTCATTGTGTTGGGTAAGTAAAACACAATTTCTGTAATGTTTCCAATCTATTCTAAATTTAGTATCTACTACCCCACCATTAAGCTTTTTAATTAATTCATTTAAAGCATTAATAGTATATAAGGTATTAGATTCTTTTTTTCTATGTACTAAGATAGTATTTGGGGGTATAGAATAAACGTTCGTTTGATCCACATTATATGTAACCACATACTCCTGTGTATCTAAAATTTCAAGAACAAACATTTTATTATAAATAATTGTATAATTTGCCTTAATTTCTTCAATAAGGTTATCTAAGTTATCTAAGTCTGTAAATGTACAGAATAATTTGTTATCCAAGTCTTTAATATTTAGTAATGATGTTACTACATCATAATTCGTATTATACGTATTTGGATTTTTATTTAAAATCATAGTCATAACCTTCTTTTGTTTTTGTATTTAATTTATATTTTTTAAAAATAGCATCTATTTCTTTTTTAATCATTTCATCCTCCTCACTTAAATCAAATAAAAATGAATCGTAAGTATAAAGTACCAATTTAGTTTTTTTCCCAACTAACATGCTACATATATCCCATAATATACGAACGTTCATTGACGTCTCCAAATTTTGTAGCAAGTAATTAAACAGTTTTTGTGGGTTCATTTCCCCTAGGTTTTCCTTTTTATATACAAAATTAGAAACAGGGCAAGTTATTTTACCCTCACGCTCAAACTCTTCCCAAAGTTCTTTTACGTATATACTAATTTTATTAAAAAACTCCAGGTGCTCATATTGTTTGAATACTCCTCCGTATAATTGTTTAAACGTTAATTCCTTTGCTTTATTATAATCGACTTTGTATAATTTGGAAAAATGAGTGTGAATATCACTAGTGGGGAAATTATAATTAATGAGGCGACAAGACAAGCTAGGATGATAAGCAGAAATATCCACTTCATACAAAACATCATTACTTGGGATAAAACTTTTCCTACATCCATTTTCTTTATTGAGTGCTGCATAATTTACATTTTTAAATTTATTTGATGGTCTAGTTGTTGTTGTTTTTAAGTTGAACTGAGTGAAGACGTATTCACCATTAACGGGGTGGAAATATTCTTCGAAGGTTTCATTGTGTATTCGTATTCCACTTCGCTCGATGGAGTTGAATACCAAGGATACTTTATTGTTATAGAATTCATCATATTTTGTTTTTTCTTTGTTAATATTCGCTTTTAGATCCCCCCAAATCGTTTCACATACTTCATAATGTTTAACAATCGGTATAATTAAGTTTAATTCCGGATTATCTCCATGTTGTCTATAATATAACTCATGTGTTTGTGTTGTGGGTCGTATATACGTAGTAGGGGGTGGGTTTATGTCATAAAGAGCTTTGAATAAATTTGGATAATAATGTAATATTTCCTTTTTATCCCTACAATATAATGTTTCAAATTTTTCTAATAGTTTGTCTATACCCGTATTTAACGCATTTAAAGATTCGCTATGTGCAATGCATACCATAAAACCTTTAGTTGCTTTAATTGGTCTAATATACACCAAACTTACATGGGATTGAGCCGGGTGAATAGCATTACTAAAAGGGATTACTTCAATGAAGGCCTTTTTATAACTACTATTTATTAAAACATTTAATTGACTTTCGTCTTCTACTAACCAATACATTTATAACCATTTTACTCTAATATACGAATAATTTATCTAGTATCCACTCTCTCTTGAGATGTTTTTTCTAATTGAAGTACCTACTTCTCTATTTAAAATTGGGGATTTAAGGTTATTTTCTATTTTTTTACCCTCAAAAGGTATTAAAATACGATGTGGGGAAGCAGTATGAAATCTACCTTCCATGATTACCCCCCTAATTGGGAAGATATGATAATCTCCAGCATAATTTTCATTAGTATCTTGAACCTTTAATTCACCCCCTTTAGTTGAATAATATTTATTTTTTGTAGGGCGAAAGAATTTTAAATATCTACCTTTAAAGAAATTGGAAAATCCTCTAATATTATTTTCTTTTTCATATAGTAAAACTATATTTTTATTAATATTATAAACTTCTATTGGTTTGCCTACCAATATCCAATCTATTTTAATAGCGGTATATAATTGATATTGAACTGAAGGGTTCAATGTAAAAAAGTTATTATAAGTTTGTAAATTAACTTCTAGGTAAATGTTATTAATATTGTGTTTAAGAAAATGTCTTTGGTATTGTTGATCTGTGTAATCCTCTTCAGTAGGAAAAACTATATTTCCTTGTGGTGGTTGGGGTAATATTACTGTAGATTTAGCAGAACTCAAATATGATAAAGGTAAAGTATTTGTGGATGTTGCTGTATTAGAGTCAACTAATGATACCTGATTATTAAGGTTAGCAATAGGGTTTTTGGTTAATGGTCTATTACTTCCATCTTGTGGGGTTTTACCTGTAAAAAATTTCCCATCAGAGGTTTTATAATAAGATCCAATGTAATATTCACTTGTCCCTACTATTTGGAATTCTTTTCCATTAGTAGATAAATTAGTTGTTATTTGGGATTTTGGGTAATACATATTTTTTTAAAATTTAGGACCTGTAGTATATGCTCCCGGGTTGTAGACAGGTTGGGCTGGTGGTGCTGTATAAGTATACCCTGACAGGTAAGTTTGATATTCTTTAGCTCTTCTATTAACTAATCCTGGTACCACTCCTACAAATCCTTTAGCTGTAATTCGGTAATTAGGGATAATTTCTGCTGCTTCTCTATATTTTTTGTCATTAATAGTATTTTGAAGTGGGGTTGGTTGTCCCATAGATTTATTTCCTATTGAACCTGCATTCCAAGCAATACTTACTAAGGCATCAAATTCTTCTTGTCTTAAAGGAACATTAATAACATTTTTAACTCTATTTTCATATCCAGTTATTTTCTCTAGTAAAAGAGCATCTGCTTCTGCTTTAGTCATAGTACTATCCCATTTTAATTCAGGGAATGTAGGTTTAGTAAACCCATACCCTATAGTAAGGGTTCCTTGAATTGGGGTTGATGCTGTAAGAGTTGCGTTTGGTTGTTTATCATCATATGCGTTTGAGCGAAAACCTTCTACTTTTTTAATATTCTCTAATTCTGTTTGACTTACTTTAAGATTTGAAATTTCTATTCTCCCAAGTGAATTATATGCTTCTACCTCTTTTTGGTTAAGGTTAGCTATATTAGTGTTTATAATCTCAGTATTCACTGTATTTAGAACTGCAAAACTTAAAAGAGAAGCATCAAAGGGTAATGTTTTGGGGACTGAAATTGTATGTAATGATGTACCCCAATTATTACTAGATATATCGTGGTTTACTTTTGTAATTATAAAGTTTAAAGCAATTGGGTATTGTCTAGGTAAAAATCTTTGATTAATTGATAAAGCATTATAAATTTTAACTCCAGATAATCCATCAATAGTTAAACTTAAATCCGCAGGAATAAAACCTACAGTATTTGATGGGTTTTTCGATTGATTATAAACTTCATTATTAACACCAGTAATGAAACTTTTAAATAAAGTTTTTCCTAAACTATAAAAATCATCATTTAGATAAAAATATAAAGCGCTATATTTAAAATTTCCCTTTGTATTCCCCCCAAAAGCTTCAAGTAACCATGCTAAATAATTGGTAAGTGGTTTTGGTTTTTCCTTAGATGGTTTGTCTTTATTTATTATTTGTTGTACTTTTTTATAGCTTTTTGCTTCTCTTACATATTCTGCCCAAGTTACATTTGTATAATTTATCTCAGTAACAGGACATTCGTCAACATCTTTTACTCCTGTGTTGGTAATTCCATATATCGTGGTTTCTTTTTGGTCTCTTGCAAACCAATCTAAAAAATCCAAACCATCAGGTAAATAACTTTCATCTACAACACATTTATTAGGGTCTTTCCAATGTTTAGACATTTTTACTAAGTTCTCTGCTGTTAAAGGGAAGTATTCTGGAATTGATCCTGAAATGTTTAAAGCGGTTTCATCGGGGTCATCATAAGTGATAGCATAGGCATCTTCTAACCCATCATTCCATTTAGAAAAAGCAGTACCATCATAGTTTTTTGTAGTTTTATTTTGAGCAGTAGCACCAACAGTAATCATACTGGCTAATTCAGGACCTATTTTAGTCTTAAATCCAAAATCTCTTACAAAATTTGAAGTTGAACCTGAAGGTGAAAATCCATAAATTTCAAATGGGGTTGTTTGACCAAATCTATTCTTAAATTTTGTTGAAGTTTCAATTCCAGGGATAGGATTTTGATCTATTATTTTTATTATATTATCATCTTCTATAATAGGTTCAAGTTTATTAATACCCCCTAAAGAAGAGTTTATATTATTACATATATCTTCTAAAAATTTATAAATACTTATTTCTCCATCATTTGTGTTTTTTTGGAGTGTATTTGAGATAAAATCGTAATTTAGGTAAATATTCATAATATTACCATATAATACATTTGTATCTTTTTCAACTTCAAAAAAATCTTTTAATTTAGCAAAAGAACCATGGTCGTTTTTAACTGCAGTAGGTTTATTTTTATAATCTTGTTTACTCCTTAAACTAATATTTTCTGTAAATTGAGGTGCTATTAAGCATACTTTAGGATCAAAAGAAATTTGGTTTGGAAAAGCTGAACATATATTATCTCCGGACACGTCAAATTCTAATATTTTACCACCATTAATTGAAGGGACACATAAGTTATTTAGTTTCTCTAATAGTGCACCAAAAGTTAAAAAATAGGTGTATTTATTACTGTCTACTCCTGTAGGGGGGTATTGTAATTCTTTATTTTTCTCTTTTTCCTCTTCAGTCTGTTCTTTAATTCTAAATTCTTTGGAATAACCTGCATTTGCAAACCATGAATAGTAATTAGTTTTCCAACCCCACCACTTACTAGGGGTACTTGAAGCTATATCATTATATAAGTCAATGGATAACGTAGATGATCCAGCATTAGTAACAATAGGACTTTCAACATCTAATAGTTTATTTGTAGCTTCATTACCTGTGGTAAATATTTCGTCTAATTGAGCAGCTGTAGTTAATTGAGAAGGTAAATTTACTTTTAAAGATTCAATAACATCCCCTATTGTAATTAATTTTAAAGTTATGTCATAAGTACCATCAGGTTGAAAGCTCCAATCAAAGTTAACTACTTTTCCTAAAAAACCATCATAATTACCATCATATAGTTTCCTATATCTAGCAATAGCTTTTATAACTTTTCGATAATTATATGTAGAAAAATCTTGAAACCATAAATCTTCAGTTAAAGTATTCCCTACAGGTTTGAAATTCTCATCTTTATCTAAGTATTTATCCCATCCCCATTCTAATAACATACTATACCCTAATCTTAAATATAAAAGTTCTATTAACTCAAATTGGAATAAATTATATGCTTTTAATTCTACTGTTGCTTCCCGAATTGAACCTCGATTTTTACAATCAATTTTAGCTGATATTAAACCCGGGGCAGGGACAATACCAAAGTCTGTTCCTCCTAACCCATAACTATTATCATTCCATAAACTGTTAGTTGAAGATACCCCAAATCGAGAAATATGGGACCCTTGTGAGGTTTTTTCATTTTTATCATTATAAGTTGATGGGTTTATTTCTGTAAGAGTATTAAATAGAACAGCTTTTTTTGCTAATTGATTTCCTGTAAATTCACCTGTGTTATTTATTCCTATATCTCTTAATCTTTGTTCTCCTGAACTGATAGTTGAATCTTCAAATTCTTTAGAACCTGTATTGTAAGTGGCAATAGAATTAGTATTTGCTTTTTTTTCTTCATCAGTTTGACTTACAATTCTTACTGAGGAAGCAAGTTTTAACCAAGCATTATTATTATTTAATAGGGTAAGATCAGTATTATCCCTCGCTTGCTTTCCTTGTAATTTTTGTCGTACTTGGACTTGTATAGCGACGAAAGGATCTATTTTTTCTCCTATTATACTCATTTTTTAAAAACTATTTAATTTATTATATGCACTTTGTATAGCATCAATATTATTTGGTATTCTAATTTGTACCCCTAATGGTAAATAATATGAATCTTTAGATAATGAAGGGTTAGCTGATGAGATTATCCACCATAATGAAGAATCATTATAGTAGTTATTAGCTATAATATCAAATCTATCCCCTTCTTCGGCATAAATATATATATCATTAGGGGATAAAGAAATCTCAGGGTATTTTACACCTTTATAATATCTTATACCTCTAGTTCCATTAGGGTTAGTTTTTGATAATATTTTATTTCTTGTATATCTTCCCATTTTTTTTATTTTTGTGGGATATAATTAAGATTATTACCACCTCCATCATAGTTGTTCTGCGCCCCCGCACTTGCTAATGCAATATAATGTTCTGGTCCGTATTCTCCAACGAATGTTCCACCTCCTTCTAATACTTTACCGCCTGCGAAATTATTATTTTGTACTTTAGGAACAAAATTATGGATTGGTATAAAATTAAACCCTGTAACTTTAATTATCATAGGTAATTCTTTAACAGAGGGGTCTGTAAAGATTTCTCTATCTGGGTTGCCTTCTGTACCGGGAACGTATCTTATATTAGTACTATCAGGAATAGCTATTTCCCAAGGTGATTCTGTAGGAACCTCTAATGTTAACCCTGTCATTATACCTACTTGTTCATAACACCAACCACCAATTGTTAATGATATTAAGTTGCCACCCATATATCCTGTTTTTGAATATGAGGGAGCTGTAACAGAAGCTAAGTAATTTAACTTTTGGTACATTGGAATTAATTCTTGTTTAGATTGTGCAGCTACGGTCCAAGATAAAGATATATTTCTATCAAATCCTTGGTACTTATAAAAGTTTTCACCTCTACCCATAAATTTTTGGGACTGCCAATCAGAACTAAAATTATCACTCATACTATCGATATGAGCTCTAAAATGAATATATGTTTTTAAACTTGGGTTTTCATTATTTATTACTCCAATTCTAAACTTTACTAAATCATTTTTAATATTATTTTGAGTAACATCCTTTGATTGATATATAGGTAATGCATTAATTTTGTCTAATGCATTTTTGTATCCTGAATTGCCTTCTACTGTAGAAGAACCTGAAATTTGGAAACCTACAGTATAACTACTTCTATTTCCACGCCTTCCTGGGTCTCCTAAATTAACTCTTTGTTCTATATTCTTTCTAGTATAATCTAAAGATGCTGGTATTTCTGCACTCCCCGAAGGTGCAATAATACTCGTAAAAGAAGGTTTATTAAATAATGAATCTTTACTAGTTGGAGAATAATCCTCAAGTTGTTTTTGGGTAAATACTTGTATTGGTGTTGAATTCTGTATTCCACTTGATAATTTACCAGTGTTTGTTTTTAATAATGTTCCAGATTCATAAACACTAGGATTACGGGTATCTAAATAATCTTCTCTAAAAACTTCCGATGCTAATACTGAATCTAAATTAGAATATATTAATTGTGGGGCTAAAAAACTTAGGGAAAATGGAGGGTTATTAAACCCATCTTTACCTCTAAATATGTCTTTATTATCAATAAATTGTTGAGGTATAAATCTACTATTTTTAAGTTCTAACTTAGAGTTGTTAATACCCGTTCTTTGGTCAGACTCCATTGTAATTTTGGTCTTACCAATACCTAATGTAGCACCTGGCCCCCCAGAGTATGAGTATAAATCGTTTACATCAGTTTGTTTTTCATCTATTTTATTAAGTAAACCAAATAATCTACTTTTATTACCTTCATCACCTCCGGTGGCTATAGTATTTAAATAAGTAGGTAAACCTAAGGGACCATTACCATTTGGGCTTCCTTGTGTGGTTTTAAATTTAAAAGGGTTTAAACCTTGTTTATTTGTATGTAAACCAATCCCATTTCCTGCAGCTTGAGCTAAAGTACCTAATGGTGTATATACTCCTTGATTTAAAGGTACATTATCTTTTATAAATTGTCCTATAGCACCTAATGTACTAGTTACACCTGAGTCTTGGGTATAAGATTCATAACCTTTTTCTGAATTAACATTTGTTAAGGATAGGACATTTTGTTTTACTATAAATAAGGGTCCGTTTGGTGACTTAAAATCAAAAAACATTTTGGCTAATCTAGAAACATCATTTACTACTATCTTGGGTAGTAATGTCCCACCACGTAATAAAAAATCAGGTCCTCCTGTTCTTCCTATTTTAGAAAAACTTTCAGGGATTTTTGTTGTTACATAGGGTTGGTTGCTGTTTCCACCACCAACTGTGTCTTTACCATACCTAAGAGATCTTAGATTGGTTGTTAAGTTAACTAGACCCATCTATTTATCCAGGTAAGTTATTCAAATATTTTTGTGATGGGGTTACATCACCTCTATCTAATAAAGATGGAGATGGTAGAACACCATTATTAGGTTCTACACTCATTGCATTTGGATCACCTATAGTTGAATACTCTTTATGTAAAGTAGACTGTTGGAAATTGGGGGTTGAAGGGGTTGCACCATCTAACCCACTTAATTGCGAACCTTGTTGTGTTAATTTGTTTAATAAACTCATAATTATTGATTTTTATTATAAATATTGAACTATTGTACTTCGTACATACCTAATGGTGCCATTTCTGGTGTTTTCTTGATTAACTGTGCTAATAATCTATTAGTTTCTGAATTGTCTACTTTGATTGCTGGGGTATTACCTGATAAAGGTATAACTGCTTCTGGTCCTGCTTCACCTACAATTGCTCTAGTAGGACCATTTACAACACCACCAGTAGCCATAAATAATTCATCACCCTTGAACTTTTGTTCACTCATTCCATGTTTTGATGAATCCACTCCTACACTTTCCATCATTTTATTTCCTTGGCCTATTGTATTCTTCCCAAAAGAAAATCCGGAGGTATCAAAATTAGCACCAAAAAAGTTCATAAGTTTTTTAGCACCATAAATTACTGCTTCAACGGCATCTATAGTCAACATTAAAGGCATTAAAGCAGTAGTAATAATAGGGTTTAGTATTTTTAATAAAGGGCCTATAATAGTAAATATAGAAGCCATCATATCCAGTAAAGGCATTATAGCTTCACCCACAACTACAAAAATTTCTTTCATTTTTTCCATAGAAGCATTAAATTTATCAGCCATTCCTACCTGTTTTTTTAAACCTGCGGCACCTCTTTCTTCAAGAATTCTCATCGCTTCTTGCTCACCTACTTTAGCTTTTAAGGTTTCAAAATCTTTTGTAGCAGCCGCGGCTTTTTCGGCAGTTAATCCTTTTAACTTATCTTCTAATAGTAAGGTTTGTGCTAAATCTTCTCTATTCATACCAACAGATTTTGCTAATGCATCTTGTTGGATTCTGTTAAGTTTAGTAAATTCTGCTGAGTCGCCTATTTGGGAAGAAATTTCTTTTGCTACTCCTGCTAAATTATTATCTAAAGCAAACTGTCTTGCTTTTTCTAAATTAATATTTTTACCTAATAATAGTTCTGCTTGTAATTCATTTTCAATCGATGATTCAAAATCAAGTAGACTATCTGCTATACCTTCAACTTTAGACATTTCCATACCTAAAGCTTTTACAGTTGCTACAGCCTCACCTATTAATTTAGGGTTTTTTCCAAATGATAATGTTGTAGCAGCTGATACTTTACCTATATCTTTAAGTAATTGTTGTTCATTAAGTAAAACACCATTTTGTAATGCTGATACTTTAGCTTGTGCTATAAATTGACCTGTAATTTCATCTGTTGTTTTATTAGTACCTAACATAAGGTTAGATATACCAACTAATTCTTCATTAGTAAACCCAGCCATTGTTCTAAGTTTAGTAAATTCAACAGCCATATCTTCACTTAACATAGCATTGGTACCTAATGAGGCATTTATAGCACTGAAAGTTTCTGATATTCCTTTAGAAGTAACAAAAACAGAACCAGATGACATAGCGACATTAGTCATCTCCTTTTTCATTCCTAAAGCTTCATCGTAAGACATACCAAAATTCTTAGCCATATCCGCAACTATCTTATCTGATTGTTTGATTGCTTGGAATAATTCTATTAATAGACCTACAGGACCTAACGCTTTAGTAAGCATTTTACTTATAGCAGGACCTAATACTTTTAACCCTGCTTTTAAAGGTGAAACTGCTCCTTTTGCGGCTTTAGCTCCACCTAATAATTTAGATGCTTTTAGATTAGCACTAAGACCAGCTAATTTTTTACCGTTAGAACCAACTAGCATTTTTTCTAGACCTAACTCCTTAATTTTATTTTGGGTTAGACCTTTTCCGGTTTTGGCTGCCTCTTTTAAACCATCTAATTGTTGTTTTTGGAGGGGTTTTGTTGAACCAAATAAGTCTAAATTAGATTTAGCGGTTTGTTGTGCAGCTTCACTTGCTTCTTTGAATGGATCTGATAACGCTGATAAGCCTGGGATTTTCTTGGTTAGATCATCCATAAAACTAAAGGTTTTAACTCCTATATCACCTTTAATTTTTTTAGTAGTTGTACGAATTCGAGCCATTGTTTTCTCAAATTCTTCTTGTGTTGCTAAATTGTCTTTAAATTCCTTAAGAGTGGCCCCAGTTATTCTTCCACTTTTAACTGCTATTTCTAAACTCTGGTATTCTAATTTTGCTTTCTTTTCTAAACTAGCTAATTTTTTATCATCAATAATAAGACCCTGTTGGTTTTCATAAGCTATATCACGGGATATTTTTTCTATACTTTTAAGAGACTTTTTAGCATACCCTAATTCAGTATTTTGAGATGATAATTCAGCTATACTATCACGGAAAGATTTTGATATATAAGATAAACTATTATTTACCTCATCCAAATCAACTTTTAGTTTTTGTATTTCTCTTCTAGCTGCCCCTATTTCAGTTGCTTTAAAGATAGGGGGTGTATCCATTCTCCCTAATCTTTTATAGAGAGCATCGATTTGATCGTTTAATTCCTTAAGTTGTTTTTTAGCGTCAGCCATAAGGGGATTTTATTATAAATATTATTACTTATAACTTGTTTTACCTTTATATGCTTTAGATTCTTGAGCAAAGGAGGGTGTATTTATTTTACCATCTGCTGAAACTAAAGTTTTATTTCCTTTACCTCCATTTTTGGCATTTTCGTATTCTTTTTTTTCATTACTATAATAGTTATTGATTTCTGAAAATGTAAATTTTCTTAACCAAATAGGCATATTATATATAGTATAAAAATCATATCCACCTTTACTGTGAAATATCATACTATGAATTGTTCTAAAAAGTGATATTCTGACTTCTTGGGCTATATCAGGCGTCAGGCCAAAAAAAGTTAAGTCCGATGGGGACTGTAACTACCTCCCCACCTTCGAGCACATATTCCATATTTACATCAGGTGATAAATCACTGACATATTGTCTGAATGCTCTGGCATCTCTTGCCAAGAAATAATTATCTACAAAATCTCTAATATCTTTTGTTTCTTCTTTACCATCTACAGAAAGTAATATATGCTTTAATCTAGTTGTAAGTTCTGGAGAGGTATTAGGGGATAGTTTCTTTAAACCTGATAATTCACGTTCAATTTTCTTTTCATCATGTCCATTTAATAGTTTAAACTCTAATATGGTACCCGTGTTTTCTAATTTATAGGTAAATTTATTAACTCCTTTTGAAAATAATTCTTCGTCTATAGGTTTATTTTCTAATTCAGTTAAATCAATAGTTTCAGATTTACCAGCAATTGTAACTTTATAATCTTTACCATATCCTAAAATACGAGCAGCTACAAATAGGGCATTTTTATCACCTACAAATAAATCTTCTGTTTTAATATCTTTATTTATTATTAAAGATTGTAATAATTTATCTAATACCGTTCCTTTTTGAATAAACGATTGGTTAGTTAAAATATCTTCTTCCTTAGCGGTCATATATTTTATTTCTACTTTTCCACTAGATAAGGGATTGTCTTTTGGGTATAATAAACCTTTAGAAGGTAATTCAACCTCTTCGGTTGGGAATTTAAATTCGCTCATATAAATTTTATTTAGTTATAACTTTGTTATCTTAGTATACATATGTAATATAAAAAAAAGCTTGGCCGAAGCCAAGCAATTTTCAAAAGGAAGGGTAAAAAAATTATTTTTTAGAAATTTAATATACAATAATCAGGTTGTACTGTTATTTGTAATTCAACAGCAGCACTTTCGTTATCCCAATTGTAATCTCCAAAAGTAGCTTCTGTAATCATTGCTCCTTTGATAATCCATTCAGATACGATATCACCTACAGGTCCTAATACGTTCATAGTTAAATCTTTTTTATAGAAATCACTATACCCATCTCTACCTGTTACAGATTCGTGGTGTAGTCTAACCCACTCCATTACTGCTTGAGCACCACTTGGAGTAATTGGATCAAATAACGTCATTTGAATTGTATTCCAAAGTGTTTTACCTTTAACATATCTTGCAACGTTAATATGGTTCAACTGAACTGATCCTTGAGTTAATGAAACAGCTCCCATACCTTTAATTTGGTATGAAGGAATCCCATCAACATACATGATAAATCTGTTCTGTTGCTTTGGCTCAAAAGCTGTATAAAATATTTCGTTTGGGTCTAATACTGCCATTTTATTTTATTTTATTATAAATATTATTATATTTTGTTTTTATTCAGGAAATGTTGCTCCAGTTGGTAAAACATTGAAATCTAAAATTACGAATTCAGCTGTTTTAGTTGGTTGTAGGTAAATTTGTCCTACTAGCTCATTTCTATCAATAACATCTGGTGTGTTGTTTGTCTCATCCATTACAACTTGGAAAGCATATAATCCTTGTCTTTGTTGTACTGATTCTAAGTATGGGTTAACTTGTGCTAAGAAATTATTTCTTGTAGCGATTGTATTTTGTTCAAATACTAAGTTATCTGATACTTGAGTAATATAGCTTTTTAAAGCAATTAATAATCTACGTACATTTACACGATCTAAAGCACTTGCTCTTTTCTGTAAAGTTTTCTGTCCAAATACTACAACTCCACTTCCTGGGAATGTAGCAATTGGGTTAACATTTGCTTCGTATAATGTATCTCTATTACCTGATGTTAATTTTCTTTCAGCTCTAATTACACTTCCTAAAGCTCCTCTAATTAGACCTGCTGGTGCGAACCATGGGTCTGAAGATGCATCAGTAAATGCATATACTGCTGGAATATACGTTGAAGCTGGCGCCCAAACTGTCTGTCCAGTAGCTGCGTCGATTGTTTGTAACCATGGCCAATATGTAGCTGAGTATGATGTATCATATCCTGCAGCTTGGTTTGTTACGGTTCCAATAGTACTATTATAAGGTACTAAATCAATTACAGAAATACAATCCGTTCTACCTTGTGCTAATGCTACTAATGAAGTAACTTGAGCTCCATGTAAAGATCCTATTAACCCAGGGGCTGATATTACATTAAATTGGTAATCATCAACATTGGATAATAACTTAATTGAAGACGTATAATCGTTTGGAGCAAGACCTTGTATATTAGTTGAAGTTATATTTTCATTAAATCTAGCTTGTTGGTCATCTCCAAAATTAACTCCTGTAGCAGAAGTAAATGAACCTGAACCTACAGCTGGCATACTACCTGTAAAATTATTTTTAAAAGTTCCGTTATTATCGAAATATTGTGGTGTTGGAGTATTTACAGCACTAACATAAACATAAGCACTTCTGTTAGCATAACTACCATTAGTTTTAACATAGTAATCAGTTCCATCTTGTTCTATAGTATAATAAGTATCACCTATAGCTTTTGCTATGTAATTAGGGGCTGTAGGATCTAATGATAAATTATTATATGATTCTAATATAGCTTTTTGGTTTTGAGTATCATTACCACGTCTAATAAATAATGAGAATTGACCTGAAGAAGTATTAACAGATCCAATTTCCCATCTAATATTATCAGATGAACCACTATCTAATGTACCACCAGCTGAATCTGCTGCTTGGTAATTATTCATTATAGTTCCTTCAGAAATTGTTGATAATTGAAAAGAGGTTTTTTGGTAACCTGCATCATCACTATCGCCAAACCCTAAAGTAATAATACCAGAATTATTAGCGGCTGCTTCACTTCCTGAAGTAACTGCAGATGTGAATGATCCTGTTACTACTCGAGTAACTAAAAGGGATTCACCACCTTGAGCAAAATAATTTCTTGCTGCTACTGAGTTTAAATATGTGTAGAATTGGGATCCGCTTTCTACAGACCCTCCAAAAATAGCTTCATATTGAGAAAAAGAACTAACTGCTGTTGGGATATTAACTGGACCTTTTACTGCTGGTCCAATAATAGCGGCACCAAAAGTTAAGGGTCTTCCCCCAATAAATGATGAATCATTTTCTCTTGCTAATACACCTGGAGATATTAAAGTTTCTGCCATTGTTATGTTTTATTATTGTTTTATTTTATTATAAATATTAGAAATGTTTTCAAGAAATTATTTTATAGCGGTAAATTCCCCACTTTCTAAATCAATGTTACCTTCTCCGTACTTATCTTGTAATTCTTGAGCAGTTTTTAATTGTTTTGCTTCTAATTCTTGATATTCCTTTATTAATTGTTCTTTATTCCTTTTAAATAAGTTAATTTGTAAATCTAATTTACCTAAGTTTATTATAATTGTATTAGTATCCTCTTGATATTTTTTTAATACTTGTAACTCTTCATTCAATAACTTTTTACTTTCCATTTTAAATATTTTAATTTATAATAAATATGTAATAGGAATGTTAAAATTAATTTCTACTACGACCATCTGAAGTAGGGTTTTGAGTTATTTCGGATGAATTCTGTAAGTTACTAACTGCTTCAGTTGTTATAGTAACTTTTGCTTTAGAATTATATACTTTAGTTGCATTTAACTCTTTTTGAATTGTATCCGGAATTATATACCCCCTTAATCTTAAAGTAAACTCACCTTTTACTAATCTATCTTGACCTTGAGTTAATTCTGTTGCTGTAGTAAATTGATCAATAAATGCTCTAAATTGAAATCTATCAGGATTACCCCAATATGAATCAGACGCATATTCACAGGCTTCAATTACTTTATTTAATTGTTCCATATAGTATGTTTGAATCAAACAGCTATATTCTAATGTTACATAATCAGGTTGTGCTACTATATGAAATTTTTCTACTGGTTTTCTATTATTTAATGTTGAGAAATTACTATAAAAATTTTTAGAACTAAATTGTTTAGACCAAGTTCCATATAAGTTAGGTTGATTAGCATCTAATTTATTAGCCACTGATCTATCCTTTGAGATATTATTTCTTTTAATTACAATAATAGGTAACATTATAGCACCACTTTTATCTCTATATGAACCATCTTTTTGATATTGGTTCCATCTTTCAGAAGCACCATATAATACCGGAACATCTCTTCTAGTGCCGTTTTGATATACAAAGGGTTTTATAATATTTTTAAAATAGTAAAATACAGATTCATCTAAATCTTTAATACCAACAGAATATTGTTTTGTTTTATCCTCCTTAAAACTCATTTTAGTAGACCTATTAAAAGGAACTCCAGTTTCTTGGTAATTTGAGGGTGTATTAGTTAATTCATTAACATCATTAGGGTTAGTTTGTATTCCCCTACCTTCAATCCCAGAAAATGGGGATTGTTTTTGTTTACTTAAAGTTAACTGATATTTTGGTTGTGGTTTTCTAGGTGTAGCCATTAAAATCTTTCTTTATAAGGTGAAATATTAACTTTATCTGCAGGAATATAATAAGTAGAAGCTAATATTGAAACGCTTTCTCCAAATTTATCTAACCCAGGGTTTAATGGGTTTGGGGTACCATCATAGTCATTATTTGGATATGCAGGATTTTTACCTCCCCAATACTGGTTAGAAATAGTACCTTGAACCCCAAAATAACTTTCTTCGTATAAGATTATATCTCCAACTTCAGGTACAATATTGGCTTTAATTAAATCATCTCTTAAGAAGAAAAAATCTATATTTTGTTCTTGGGTAATAAGTTCAAAATTACCTCCAGGGAAACTTTCGTCACTTCTATTTATTAAAACATTAAACAAAAATGGACCATTATAATATTTTTCCTCAGCTGCTTCACCATATAGATTTACTTTAGTTTCTTCTAATTTAAATTGATATATAGCACATTGTTGAGTAATTATATTACCCATTAGTTCTCTATTGAGATGTCTTAATAAAGAAACATCTCGTTGTGAAGTAAACATTGCCATATTATGCTATATATATTGTGTATGGAACTTTTTGTAGTTCTAACATTTTTGATTCCCCCTCTTGTGCTCTTCTTTCTAAAGAGGCTCTTCTAGAAGTTTCATCAAAATATGCTCTTAATCTTTCTATTAATGCTGTTTTTTCTGCTGTTGCTGCTGCAATTAAATCTGATTGGTTTAATGTAACATCAGAATTAGGAATTGGAATAGTCCCATATTTACCTCTTACATACCCTAGCATTTCTTTAGATAATGCTAAAGTAAATTCAAATATCCATTGTCTACCTACTGAATTGATAAAATCATAGTTAGGGTTATTAAAGGGAGCATTGGAAACATTTGTTATTTTATCAGGCATTTGTTGTACTGATGTAGCGATTCTTTCATCTCTTAAAATATATTCGAACCACACTTTGTGTGTTGTTTCTTCAGAATAACTACTGAAATTAGGAATAGGGAATAGTCTTAATTTATCATTTCTAATTTCAAAGCTATATTGATTCCATCTAACTTGTTGATTCATTTCAATAGCTTGTATTACTTGCATATCGTAACTTAAAGGCATAGTTAAATAACCAGTACCACCTCCAAATCCACCTACACCTGCTATACCAGCTGCTACTGAACCACCAAATCCCCACCCAGTATAAGGGTCTAGATATTGAGCTGATGCTGGGACAGCTTGTTCATAAAATACTCTTTTAATTTCAATACCATTTTGATATTCAGAACCTGTATACCCACTAGCTGTCATAAATGTAGAAAATGAGTAGTCTTGAATACTAGAAGTTAATTCAAATGAACCAGAATAATATGGAACATTACCCCCTGAACCTGCTTCTGCACCATACATTTCTGATAGTCTTACTATGGGTTCAAAAGTGGGAGTTAATAATGCTTGGTTTAATGAAGAACCAGTTGTTAATCCTTCTAAAGATAATTGATTATCTCTTATTTTATAAGCATATAATTCGTTACCATATGTAGTAACTGCTTCTTCAAAAGCTGTAAATATTGATCCTGATTGTAATTCTACATCTACTATAGGATAACCTAATCTAGAAGCTACAAATTTAGCTACCTTTACAGAATCTGTTCTAAAATCTGATTGGTCATTGTAAAATCCAAATGGAACTGCATTTGGGTTCCAAATTGGACAACCATCATATATAGGAATGTTCATATGCTTATGTTTTATTTATAAATATTAAATTAATTTTTATTATTATAAATATAGGAACCTGAGGTTGTGATTGATATTCCTTTATTAATTGCTTCTTCGTAATATTCTAACAAATCTTCGACAATTTCATTTCTATGGTTTGTTGTTAATGTAATAGCTTCTAAATTTTTAATTTTTCGGGAGGCTGTATACAAAAATTTAAACCCTGAATCTGATTTCTTTTTAAGGTCTGTTTGGTGAGAATCACCACATATCATCATTTTGCTTCTTAATCCTAAACGTGAAGTAATCATTTCCATTTGTTCATGGGTTACGTTTTGGGCTTCATCTACAATAATCATTGAATCTAAAAATGTTCTACCCCGCATAAATGATACAGGTACAATTTCTATTTTACCATCATTTATTAACTTTTCAATTTTTTCTTTATCGTATAAAGCAAAGAAATTTTGATAAATAGGTTGAACCCATGGATCCATCTTTTCTCTTAAATCACCAGGTAAAAAACCTATTTCTTCTTTTGATACAGTAGGTCTGGTTATTATTATTTTGTCATATTGTCTCCGTAATAGACCATCTAAGGCAACATTACATGCAAGCAATGTTTTTCCACTACCTGCACCCCCTCCCAAGAGGGTAATTGTATTATCCAGGATGTGTTTTTTAGCGTCTTTTTGTTCTTCATTAAGTTGGAGTTTGAACTTAATTGGATTTTTAGGAATTCTCTTAGGACGATATACATCATCCGTATGGGGTTTACTTGCCATAAATTCTTGAAATTTGGAGTTATGTGTTGGGTGAATAAAACCGTTGTAAATACGTTAAAAAACCATAAAATTTTAATATAGCTATATAATGAGATAAATATAGTTTTAATATAACGCATTTTATTATACATATTAAAAGATAAAAAAACCCGGCCTAAGCCGGGTTAATTTATTGAAATCTAATTTAAACTTCTAATTATAGAGTGTTTAAACCATTGATATCGATTGTACCATAGAATTCTGGACGAACCATTTTCTTAGCATAACGAGTCAATAATCCTTTACGTGGTGTGAAGGTATTTGGATCGTATACTAGAGGAGTCATAATTAATGGAATGTATGGAGCAAATACTGCACCAGTTTCTAAGAACTGAGAACCTCTAAATCCTAATAAGATTTTGTTAGTTGTCATATATGGGTTCTTGTAAACTTTGTAACGTCCGTTTAATTGACCAACTTTCTGTACACCAAATGCATAGCTTGCTTTAGCAGCATCACCATCAGTATCAGCAGCAAATCCAGGAATAGATTCCAAGATAGTACCTACAGAAGGAGAACATACTAAGAAGTTAGCACCACCACGAAGAGTTTTCTGGTGAATGATGTTAGATAGTTTTTGGATTTTAGTTCCTAATGTTTGGAACCATTGTCCTTGGCTATTGTAGAAACCTAAATCGCTAATAGTACCATCAGCACCATTATCTACGATAGATCTGTTATTAACTGCAGACCATACTTCATTTCCAGCTGCTGCATTTTCTAACAACATTCCTAAGATCTCTAAGTCAATTTCTAATGAAATATACTCACTTAAGATAGAAGTTAATTCAGCTTCAGCATCTAATGCGTGGTATGCATTTAAATCTTGTGCGAATTCTGGCGTCCATACTGCTTTTAATTTTCTAGTTTTAGCAACGATTGCAGATGATTTCATCTGTACATTGATTTCTGGAATTTCGATTGCTGGAGCGTTTAAGCTATTAGGCTCTGGGTTATTATCTTCAAAATCACCTCTGTATTGATCAGTTGGTTGTAATTGGTAAACTACACTAACAGATCCTGTTACTGTATCATCAGTAAATGCAGATTTAGTTACAATAAAAGTAATGTTTGCACCACCATTGTAAGCAGTAAAAGCAGATAATTGAATTCCTGCAGAAGCAGAAACAGCATCATAATCGCTTGATCCTGAGAATAATTGGAATGCAGCTACACCTTCTTTATCTACGAAATCTAAAGAAGCAGTAGGTACTGCAATTTTGTAAAACTCATCTGCTGTAGCAGATGCTGAGTAGTTAGAATCGAAATCTAAATCACTCCAAGCAGCATCTGTAAAGAAAGTTCCACCAGCAGTTGCTACTGAAGAAGCTGTGTTGTTGATTGAATATCCAAATCTACCTGCACCGTAAAGACCACCTTCTGTTCCATTTCCAAAAGGAGCTGAATCAGCAGTACCGTTACCGTATAAAGAATCTCCTGCAGAGAATGGTGATTTGTCACTTCCATATTGGAAGTCTAGGAAAAATACTAGACCTGAAGGTAAGTTCATTGGTTGAACACTAACGAATTCTTTCGCTGCGATTTGACCAAATACTTTTCTTACCAATGGTAAAGCAACTCCTGCCCACTGTCCACCTACATTTACAGCAGTTTGTGATTGGAATGTTCCTGATGATGCAGCACCTCCACCTGTTTGTGAAGATTCTACTACAAGTTGTTTAGCTTGGTTTTCAAGGATCATACCCATATTACTTTTATGAGTACCACCTAAACCTTCTAATAAACCTGTTTTTTCCCATTTGCTAGCTAATCTAGCTGCATCAGACTGCATAGACTGATATGGGTTTGCGCTTTCTAATAATGAATTTAAGCTCATGTTTAAGTTTTTTTAGTTTTTATTAATTTTAATTTTTAAATCAGACCTGCAAGCTTACGCATACGGTCAAATACTTCATTTGATTCAATAATAGGTTGTTTTGATGCTTTAGGTTCTAAACCTGTTGCTTTTGAAGCTGATCCTTTTTTAATTGATTCATTAATAGTAGAGTTAGTAATTTTATCTACTAATCCTTCGGTTAATGTTTCATAAATAGTTTTAGCTTGTTTAACATCTACTGCTTTGTCAAATGCTTTTAATACTTTAACCTTTTTATCTTCGGTTAAGTTTTTTGCTTTAAAGATTTTGTTAGTATAAAGTAATTTGGCATTTAAAAGATTAACTTCTTGTAATTCAACTTTAAGGGCATTAATTTCATCTAATGCTTCTTTAAATCTCATTTTTTCAGTTTCAGCTTCAGTTTTGTCATCTTTTTTACGATCATCACCTTCGGCTTTTTCTTTTTTAGTCATTTTCTCGTCTAACTCTTCTTTTTTAGCTTCGTCGATTTCGATATCAACATCTACATCTTCAACGTCTTCAACGTCTTCAACTTCGACTTCGTCCTCTGCGAATTCGTCGCCTGGTTCAATTTCTCCACCTGCGACCATGTCTTTAATAACGTCTTCGATAAATCCTTTTAAGTCATCTTCTGACATGTCTTCAAGATCAATTTCTTCATCTTCAAGACCATCTTCCATGTCTTCTTTCTCGTCTTTTTCGCCATCTAAGTAGCCTTCTTCTTCAGCATCCGTACGTTCGTCCTCTTTCAAGTCCTCTTTTTCGTCCTTCATACCGTCCTTGTAGCCTTCTTCTTCAGCGTCTGTACGAGCGTTTTCATCAAGTTCGTCTTTTTCTAATTCCGCTAATAGCTCATCAAGATTAATTTCTTCGTCTAATTCTTCTTCTTTTTCTTCCTGTACAGTAGATTGACCTACTTTCTTAGGTGTAAGATCTTTTAAAGAATCACCAGCCGGTGAATTTTTTCTTTCAAAACTAGGAGCATCCATTTCTTCAACTGATTCTATTTCTTCTTTTACTTCTTCATCTTCTTTATCCATTTCTTCTAACTTTGCAGAAAGCATAGATTTAAGATGGGGTGTAAAAGCTTCTTCTAGAGCCAATTTGGCGTTTGCGATAGCTGTTTCTTTAACAGATTTAGCCTC
>Ga0209533_1000620_pt1 | contig 33580 bp, 27 predicted proteins | sample COG_04_FD_184748 | JGI IMG/M metagenome (GOLD analysis project Ga0209533, IMG submission 184748) | Pelagic Microbial community sample from North Sea - COGITO 998_met_04 (SPAdes) (version 2) | ecosystem: Environmental > Aquatic > Marine > Neritic zone/Coastal water | place: Helgoland, sampling...
TGTTTTTAGTCGTTATTAATTTTAAGAGAGCGTCATAATCACTACTTTCTTTTAAAGCCATGAACCATTCCACTTTAGGTCTTAACTTTTGATATTTTATATTTAGCTGTTTGCTTAAATTTTTATCTGCTTTAAATTCTTTTCTAAAAAAAGTTAGGTTCACTTTAGAGAATCTAACTTTAGCGTTTAAATCATATTCAAAAACACTTAATAGTGCATCTATCGATTTTAAAATAAATAAAAATAATAGTTCCTCATCTTCAACTAAACTTATAGCGTTAATACTAGTGATGCTGTCATAAAAAAATAAATCCTCTGATCCAATCATTGTGTGTTTCCCATAGCGTTCAACCTCTCTATTGTAAGTATCTGTTTGAACCTTCCAAATCAAATCATTTTCTACATACGTAGCTATTGATTTGTGAATAGTATCAATAATGATTCCAAGTTTACTAATCTGATTGCAATGAAATCGAATTCTTATATGTGGCTTTGGATCTGTATATCTAATAAAAAACCATTGATCTACGAATCCATCCGCAACTAAGCTTTCAGTTAATGGTTTTATAACATCTACAAGAATATGATCCGCAGTTCGTTTACCACAGTATAGTTTATAATAGAGCCATTCATCTCCTAGTATAAAAGATCGTTTCATAGGGATTTACTCTTTAGTTTTTCGGCGTTATAGAGCGCTATAATACATTCATTTGTATAGCGTTCCTGTTCTCTATTCACAATGGTTTCTTCAGTAAACAAAAATTCTTCTAGTAGACACTGCTTAGTGTTTTTAATGGTGCTTAATAACAGTTGTAAGCTTATAAAACTTTCCAAATCTATTAAAAGGGTATTGTCATGCTCTACCAATTGCACATATTTTGGAACCTGAAAACGTTTCCTCCATTCTTGAATGGATGCTAGTATTGATAATTCATCGCTATAATGAACCATAAATATTTGTATCACTTCTTTTTTTAAATTCCATTTGGCTTTTGATAGGATTGTATTTTTGTATACAACTCTTGGTAAATACGCATGTTTTTCAGTGAGCTTTGGCCAAGAGAATCCTAAGTACTTTTTTTTATTCTGAAATTGTAAATCACATAAAAAATGATAGATAGGCAGTGCTCTAAGCGCATAGTTATGCGCATTTGTTAATCGAGGTAATATTTCTTTATTTAGTTTTTTTGACCTTAGAATAATCGTATTATTTTTTATTGAAATCCACAAATCATTAATAGAAATTTGTTGTGAAAAAGGCACTGTAGATTTAGATAAATACGGAATCTCATAGGCTGTTAAATGAGGCCTTTTTAAAATATTGCCCGTTCTCGTTTCAGGAAGATGTACAATTTCTGCAATTATTTTTTCAGCCTGCATTGTTTGTTCCAATGAAACAATTTGTTTTAAGTGTTCTAATAATTTAGTATCTCCATACGCAAAGCGTGCTAATAAATTCCCTGCATGGGCATTTAATCCATTCACTACAAGACATTCTTCAGTATCTGTTTTTAGTGCCTCTGTAAATGCGGATAACGTATTTGGAGTATGACTCCAATCGGATTCAATATGCTCGAAGTCAGTATCCCTAAGCTCTATGGTATGTTGATTGTTACTTTCTGAGTCTAATAATTTTTGATAAAGAATCGTGTCAATTTCATTCCATGAAAAAGTTTCTTCTGTATGGCTATTTTTTTGAGTCAGTATATCCTCTAAAAAAGGCGTGGTATCCGAAATGGATTGATTCTGAATATAACCAATCCCTAGTTCTATATCTAAAACTTGAGCTAGTGGTAGTTCTCTCGTTTCATAACGCTCTAAGAATGCTTTTTTAAAGTGTTCTAGCTTTTGATGAGGCTGAAAAGGAGATAGTTTATTTAGTAATGGGAGTATTTTTTTTACAGTATATCCATGTTTAATTGCTAAGGTATTTGTGTTTGTTTGAATAAATAAATCTGTTTGAAAAACACACTTTTCTTCATACGGAACGCCTAGATCTTTAATAAGCGTAAAGCAATCTTTATAAGGAATAGACGTATTTCCTATTTTTCTATCAATGCCAGTTAATTGCTCTTGTAATAACTTTAAAACAGAACTTGTTAGATGACTTTCTTTAAATGAATCTATTTTCTCAATTGCTAAACTTAGAGAATCCTTTCCTGTAACATTCAATTCAAACTCACTCACCAAGATCTGGTTTTCTATCAATGATTGTATAAAACCACTGGCGTCTTCAGGGAGAATATCGCTAGTTATGATTTCATTTATGAGTTGATGAATCGTTTTCCCCTTTTCAGAGGCTTTAAAAATTGTTTCCAAATAGGAGGAGTGCACAATTCCTTCAAGGCTATATGTTCTTTTTCCATTTTCTAATAGATATTCTATATAGCGGTACTGGTTCGCAACTTTATAAAGCGTTGTATTCGGAAAAAACAATAATTGATTTTTAATGAATGTATTCTCCGAAACATGATTGAGGAGTGATGCCGTATAATTGGTATCGTATTTGGTGATCCGTTTGTGTCGCTCAACAGCATTTATCTCAATTCGGGAGTTTTTATTAAAACCTCCAACTGAAATTCCAGAGAACAGTCCAAAAGGCGTGCAACGAGAGGAAGCTCTGAGAACATATTTTAAAAAACTTTGTTTTAACTTCTCTGCTTTTTTTATAGAAGTGATTTTTCCCTCAAACAGTAATTCAAGTTCAGAGAATAGGTAGGGTGATGCTAAAAAAACCGCTTCTTTTAAATGAGTGTTTTGCCAATACTCTTTTAGAGACTCATCCTCAATAGCTCCCTTTTGTAGTGCATTTAAAACCCGATTCAATGGTAAAAGCGGTGTTCTTAAACAATAGGTATTGAAAAAAGTATAAGGGTTTTTAGAGTTTAACATGCAATAGGTAGGATTTGAGACTCTAAACTTACGAATTTTATAACTATTCCTAAAAATAATTTTAAAAAACTTAAAATCAGTGTTTTATAATCAATTATAGTTGTTGAAATTTATAAATACGGACATGAAATTTATAAATTTCAATATATAGTGTTTTGAAAAACAAATGCTTATCCATTATTTTAGTGTGAATTAGTACTAGTGCACCCTCTTTTTGAAGAAGCAAAATACTTTATACAAAATGAGTATAATCATGTATTCTAAGTAAATAAAAAATGTATTCTGATATGGGAATCAAATCAATAATAACAAAAAATTAAATGCTTAAATAGCATTCATTAGTGCTCTATTTTCGAATCTAAAAAACTTAACTTATTATGAAATTAACATCAACTTATTTACTCTTACTATTTTGTTTGTCTTGTGTACTCATGAGCGCTCAAAATTTATTAGACACTTCTACATGGACTGTTGGTTCGGGTTCTGTTTCTGGTTTCAGCCAAAATGGGGCTACCAATGAAAATATCCGAGAGTTTGGTACAGATCCTTTTGGCAACTCATCTATCCTATGGAAAGGAGGTAATGATGCTTCTAGTAATGCTGACGGAGGGTGGAATTCGAGTTACCATAATATAGATCACAAAGAAACCTACCGTTTTGTTGTTTGGCTAAAGAAAACAAACTCTAATAATGGGCGTACCTATTTTGGTTGTCAGCAGTGGCAAAGTAATACAACTTTATATTCTCAGACTATTTTAAAATTAGATGGTTCTGTAAATACGAGCCCTTACTTCTGGGCCGGCGATTTACCACAGCTTAATAAGTGGTATATGTTAGTAGGCTATGTTCATGGCAGCAACTACAATTCTGACTTAAGTTTTGGCGGGATATATGACCCTGTCACAAGAACTAAAGTACTTAACATTACAGATCTCAAGTTTGCATCTTCAACTACTAAATTAAGACATAGAGTTTATTTGTACTGGGATACAAACATTTCTGATAGGCAATATTTTTGGAACCCAAGAATTGAACTAGTAGATGGCAACGAACCTCCTATCCAAGAATTATTAGGGCTCAATAATGACGATGACAATTTATTAGACACTTCTACATGGACTGTTGGCTGTGGTTCAGTTGCAGGTTTTAGCCGAAACGGGGCAACATCTGAAAATTGTAGAGAGCTAGGTGAAAATCATGTGGGTGATGAAGTTGTATTATGGAAAGCGATTCCAGATAGTGCTTACAATGCTGATGGAGGCTGGAATTCAAGCTACCACAATATTAACTATACAAAAACATATCGTTTTAGCGTATGGATAAAAAAAACAAACTCTAATAATGGGAGAACTTATTTTGGCTGTAGAAGTTCAAAACATGTAATTATAGGAACTACAAATCAAAATATTAAAAACTTGAATGGGACTACAAACACAAACCCTTATTTTTGGTATGGAGATTTACCTGAATTAAATAAATGGTATTTATTAATTGGGTATGTGCACCCATACAATTACCCAAATTCATCTCCTTCTGGTGGAATATATGATGGTGTAACTGGAAAGAGAATTACGTATATCAGAGATTTTAAAGTGGCATCAGGTACGCTTGACTTAAGTCATCGCTCCTATTTATATTATGATCCCAACGCTTCTGATAGGCAATATTTTTGGAACCCAAGAATTGATGAAATCACAGGAAATGAGCCTACAACAACAGAGCTATTACAAATTAATGAAGATTCAAAGCTTATTTTTAGTTACGATCTGTCGGGGAATCAAACTCAACGTTTCTATTGTGAAGAAGAGGGTTTCTGTTCTCCAACAGCTCCTTCAAGTAGAAGAATTGATGAAAGAGGCGTTACAATGGGAGAAGAACAAGGCGTTGTTGTGGCAGAACAAACAGCTGTTCCACTACCAGGAGAAGAAATTCAAGAAGAGACAGAAGAGTTAGATGTAAAGTATCGTATTTATCCTAATCCAACTGACAACAAAGTAACCATTCAGCTTTCAGGTAAAGACTATAAATTAACAAATTCGATTAGTATATACAACACTAATGGCTCTCTAATTCGTAGAATTGATATCAACGACCCTACCAATCAAATGGATTTAGACCTCAGTAATACCCCTTCGGGAGTCTATTTCATACATCTACACTTTACGAATGGAACCATCACCACTGAACAAATTATCAAAAACTAAATCCTACAGAAATGAAAAAAATTATATATACCTTTTTAATCAGCTTTTTTGTTTTTGCAAACAACATGAATGCTCAGGAAGATACTACTACATTTGACGACAAAGACACATTTACTTATAAAAAAATAGATATCCTAGACAAAGAGGAAGGCGATATGTCACTTTCAGGAAAAAATGAAACGCAACCCTCAAGCACTGAAACGAGTACTGCTTCAAGAAGCACTTCTAGTTCTAGCGCTGGTGAGACGCCTGGACGTCTTTCAGTTTCTTTAACTGGAGGAGCAAATTACGATATCCCAATTGCTATACCGCCTGGGATAAATGGCATTGCTCCTGAAGTTTCTATAACCTATAATAGCCAAAGTGGAAATGGAGTTGCTGGTTATGGCTGGAATATTAGCGGCGTTTCAACAATATCAAGAATACCCGCCTCAAAATTTCACGACAATCAAATTGATGGCGTCGATTTTGATTCCTTAGATCGGTTTGCATTAGATGGTGAGCGGTTAGTTTTAAAAAGCGGAACCTATGGAGCTGATGGAGCACAATATGAAACCGAAAAATATTCAAATCTTAAAATAACTTCATACGGAATATCATCTTTTGGAGATTCTTATGGCCCTGCTTATTTTGTTGTTAATTATCCTGATGGTTCCAAAGCAAGATTCGGAGACAGTGAAGACTCCCTTTCTAGAACAAGCTACGCCATTACCTACTGGGAAAACCCACAAGGCATAAGAATAAGTTATGAGTACATTAACAATTATAATAACCAATCGATAAGTAAGATTAAGTATGGTAGCATCAATTCAAATACGTCGATAAATGAAATACGATTTTTATATAGTCAATATAGAAGAAGAAAGGAACAGGCTTATGTAAATAATCAGTCACTTTACAAGTCTGACATTTTAAGATTTGTTGAAGTCTATGGTAATGGCACTCCCTTTAGGTCTTATAATCTTTCTTACGATTTTACTAGGTTAGATTATTCAAGACTAAAAAGTGTAACAGAATATAATGGCGATAAAACACTCTCTAACAGTCCTATTTACTTCAGTTATTCTACGTCTGACTCATCGGTACACTACAACGGAATTACGACTGATTTAGGATTTATTAATATTGAACAACGAAATTCGGAGGTTGTTTCTTTAGATTTAACTGGAAACGGAAAAATGGATTTCATTGTCTATCCAAAAACTAAAAATAAGTTTTGGATGTTTTACAATCTCCAAAACGGTGGCTACAACCATCCTTATGAAGTAAGTACAGGTAATTTTGAAACGATTTTTCCCTCCACCTTATTAAAATTTCAAAATAAAGTATTCTCTGGTCAAGGCTTAACAATTGTTCAAAAGTATGGAACTCAAGTAAAGTTTAAAGTATATTCAAAGGCGCCCCCTTCTACAGGAAGACCCATTGGATACGATTACACAAAAACGTGGAATGCGCCTACCTTCACATATCAATATACGCCAACGAGTTCAACTCAAAAACGAATTGATCAAGTGTATGTTTCTGGAGATTTTAATGGCGATGGCTTAACAGATGTTTTGGCACTAGGAAAACCTTACACAAATAGATATTGCTATACCTATAATTGTCCAGGTACAGAAAATCGACCTGATTGTATTGACCAGCAGAGAGTTTCTAAAAAAGACCCTTTTACCAAACACATCCCAATCGATTCAAAAAGAGTGTCTAAAGACGGGGATCGAACTGAAGCCTTTCGTCCTCCGCCAGACCTTGATTGTGATGATGATAGATCTAGTTCTTGCTACCGGTGTAACTCTTATAATGTTAACAATAAACGTGTTCATTTTATTAATTTAAGAAGTGATGTAACTTCAAATTTCGCTACAAGTGCAGGGAATTTACAGATACCTCTAAGGGGAGAATATAAATTATACACCGGTGATTTTAATGGTGATGGAAAAACCGATTTAATGCATGTCGTTAATGGAAAGCTATATGTGTACTCTCTAGATAATAATAATTTGAGCTTATTATGGAAAACTACGGACTCTAGAATTAAACTCGACAAGCCCTTCTTATTGGGTGATTATAATGGGGATGGAAAAACCGATTTCCTACATCCACTTGCCGTAAATAGTAAGGTTTTTCACACTTTCATATCTAAAGGTTCTGAGTTCAAAACAATTAACTTTGAACAACGGTTTAAATACCAAAAAACTAATTGGAATGGTAACAATGGAACACTTACAGGACATAATTTAATTCCTGTTGACATAAATGGGGATGGAAAAACAGACATTATTGACTATACCACGGTAACACATAATCAAAGTCCTCTTCCGTGGGTCACTACTCCTCCAGGGACACAGACTGTAAAAATCTACAACAATAAGAGGGGACATAGTTCTGGCGGAGCCTTTTTTTCCTCCGGAGGAGTTTCAATTAAAACAGGAAATGTAAAACATTATCCAATTCCCATATTCTTAAACTCTAACCAATCTAATAAAAATTTAGAATTTGCATCTATTAGTAATAAATGGGTAACAAATTTTGAGTTTGGTATGGACCACAGAGAAGATGTGCTTTTACGGTCTATTAGCAATAATGGTGTGAAACATGACATCGAATATAGTAATCTAGATCCAGACGACGATCAATTCACGCAGACTTATACGCCCTCATACGATGAAATTTATCCAAATGTAGATTTAAAGGTCGCACCAGGCTCAAAAATTGTATCAAAATTAGAACGAATAAGCGCAGGCACTCCAACTTTAAAACAGCTTTATAGCTATAAAGGAGCCGTTTACAACGCGGTAGGCTTAGGCTTTTTAGGATTTAAAGGGATCGCCCGAAGCAATTGGCACACAAATAATTCTGAAAAAATATTTACAATTTCAAAATATAGCCCTCAACTTAGAGGGGCTTTGACTGAGGAATATTCGATGCGGTATTATTTTAGTTTTACAACGCCAACTTCTAACTATATTTCAAAAACAAACTATCAGTATTCCTCTTCATTATCAAACAATAAGGTCTTTAAATTATGGGTTGATTCGAACACTAGTCAAAACATCCTACTAGGGACTTCTGCTACCACGTCTTATCAATATGATTCATACAACAATCCAATAGCTAGTACGACCAATAGCCTAGCGGGGAATAGAACCCAAAATATTGAATACGAAAATAGCTCAGGCACAAATTACTATATTGGACGACCAAAGCGGACTACAACAACCTCTACTATTGGCGATGAAACGTTTAGTACTGAGGAAAAATTTACATATACAAATTATCTTTTAACTCAAAAACAAACGAAGGGAAATGGAACCCCCTTTGATAATGAGTTGTATACTTATGATGCGTTTGGAAATCTCATTAAAAAAACAATTACGCCAAATGGAGAATCTTCACGGGATATAGAATTTGAATATGACCCCACTGGACGTTTTCTTACAAAATCGATTGATGTTGAAAACCTCGAAACTAATTATATATTTAATAATACTACGGGGATGCTTGAAAAAGAAACCAACCCTTTTGGTCAAGAAACCATGTACGAATATGACCCTTGGGAACGGCAAATAAAAGTAATTGATTATTTAGGTAATGAAACCTTAACGTCGTATATTCATAATGCCGAATCTTATACCATTACTGATATTGCAGACGATGGCAGTAGTTCAATACTAATTTATGATGCGTTGAAAAGAATTTCTAAAATTAAAGAAAAAAATGTTCTTGGACAGTGGGTGACTGTTAGTAATCGGTATGACGCATTAGACCGTTTAATCAAAAAAAGCGAACCCTATACCGGCGATACCCCTTCTCAATGGAATAGCATTACATACGACGTCTACAGCAGGCCAACCAAGCAAACTTTATATACAGGACGTGTTATAGACATCAGCTATGATGGACTTTCTATGACGGTCAACGATGGTGTGAAATCCGTAACGACTGTAAGAGATGATTTAGGAAAAACCGCATCTGTGACAGATCCTGGAGGCACTATTAACTACTCCTATTATGGGAATGGAAATTTAAAAACTGCCAATTATAATGGCGTAGTGGTTGCTACAGAACAAGACGGTTGGGGGCGAAAAACAAAACTCACAGACCCCTCTGCTGGAACTTATGACTATGATTACAATGGTTTTGGAGAACTCACTAGTGAAACTACTCCAAAAGGGGCAACGGCTTATGAATATACGCCCATAGGTAAATTACACCAAAAAACAATCGTAGGAGACAACACAGACATGTCTATTCAATACACATACAACGCAACTCATCCCTTTTTAAGTGCTATTTCTGTGACAAACTCCGATGGGAACAACAGTCAGTACACTTATTCTTATGATACTTATAAAAGACTGGAAAGCATTTCTGAAACCAACCCTTATGCACAGTTTAGCGAACACTATACCTACGATGCATTTGGACGTATCAACACTGAGAAATACGATGGAAAATTACTACTCAATAACAAAACATCGAGTAAAAAAATTAAAAACGAGTATCAAAATGGGATTCTAAAAACGATTAAAGATTTTGATACAAACGCGAATATTTGGAGGCTTACAGGCGTCAATGCACGTGGACAACTGACTTCTGCTGCGATGGGCAATAACATGGCTGACAACAGAACGTACAATACGCATGGGTATTTAACAAACAAAGAAGTTTCAAAAAATACGGGAGGAACATCCTCTACGATAATGCAACTCACCACTAATTTTAATGTGCAGCGCGGCACCTTAAACAGCCGTACCAATAGTATGTTTGCTTTGTCCGAAACCTTTGGATATGACAGCCAAGACCGGCTTGTTAACTTTGGAAATACTAATGAACCGCCTAACAGCCATGACTACGATGACTTTGGCAGAATAACCGCCAACACTACCGTTGGCAATTATAATTACACTGGCAACTCCTATCAGCTAGCAGATGTAGACCTAAATGACCAAGGGGATTTGTATTACCAACAAAACAAATTAGAAAAAGTAAAATACAACGCCTTTAAAAAACCCTTTGAAATCCATGAAAAAGACAGCGAAAAAATTGGGTTTCAATACAATGCTTTTAATAGGCGTTCTACTATGTTTTATGGAGACACGGGAGAAGACATCACACTACGAAACAACCGGAAACACTACTCTTTTAGTGGTAGTATGGAACTAAGTTATGACGCCACCACAAACACCACCTTGTTTGTGACCTACATAGGTGGCGACCCCTATACCGCTCCGGCAATTTGGCGTTCCGAGTACGTTGGTAGTGGAGCATCAAATGGCTATTACTACCTGCACCGGGACTATTTGGGGAGTATCATGCTCATTACGGATGCGAATGGAAATGCGAAGGAAAAACGGCATTTTGATGCTTGGGGGACTCTAGTAAAACTGACCGACGGGGCTAATAATACCTTAGAAAAACTCACCTTTTTGGACCGTGGCTATACGGGGCATGAACACCTACAAGGCGTAGGACTCATCCACATGAATGGGCGCTTGTACGACCCTAAGCTCAGGCGTTTTTTGGCCCCTGACAACTACATCCAAGACCTTGGGAATACCCAAAACTTTAACCGCTATGGCTATGTGCTTAACAACCCATTATTGTACACCGACCCAAGCGGCGAAACCTATAACTGCCCCGACTGTAACGAAACCAACCCAGGCCTATCAAATGGACAGCAAGTTGCTGGGGCGGCACTTTTAACTTCTATTTATTATGCATTAGAAGGTAAAGACATTAGCGGATGGTTAGAGTCCGGCGTTGAAAGCGTTAAAAATTTGCGAATTGGCAGTTGGATTGGTGGATGGTTTAAAAAACGACGTAAAAACGTAGCCCCTGTAGAATACAGCAACTATGAAGGCTTATCCAGCGACCCCTTGGCAGGGTCTAGTACAAACATACCGCCCACCTTTTTTGATGGCGCTGGCGCCGTGAGTAATTTGGGCGTGCAAAGGGGGGATTTGCAGGGGAATGGAGAGGGAAGTGATCCAATTAATGATGTATTGCAAAACTCTGGCAATGTAGCTTCCTATATTTCTAGTACATTTGGAGCATCTCAAATTGGAATGCTGAAATATAGAAGTTCTCTTTATATACATAGTAAAATTGGAACTTTTTCTAAATTTAGTTCTATGTATACTGGTTTAGGGGTTGTTTCCAAAACGCTTAGTAGATTTGCGACATACATAGGTGCTCCTCTTAGTATAGGTTATGACTATGTAGCTTACATGAATGATGAGATTAGTGGTGCACGGTTTGGGTATCGAACTGGTAGTCTAGGTGCATCAATTGGAGCAGGAGCGTCAATTGGCGGCCCTTGGGGTGCGGCAATAGGAGGGGTTATAGGCGGATTTTCTATCTCCACAGAGTATATTTATGATAATTTACTCGTACCTTTAGGAAACGACATTCGATATCAAATATTTAACTTTAATAATGCACTAAGGAATGGATGGCATCCAAATCGGTAAAATTTTAAGAATTAATATTCGTAATTTTTTAAGTATTCACTTACCTACAATTATTCTTGTTATGGTAGGAGTTGGGATATTATATTATTTACGATTTGATGAATCGTTTGTCAAAGTGTTTGTAGTTATATGGAGTGTAGACTTACTACCTGCTTTGTACCTTCATTTAATATATCTTTCAAAAAATAAAGGGGAAGAATACGAAGTACGAGACACTGAATTACTCAGACGAATAGATGGAAAAGAAACGGTCTATAAAAGTGAGGACATTGAAAAGATAATAGTTTATCTATCACCTGCATTGTTCAAAAATAGTAATTTTCATTTATTAGCAATCGAAGGCTATCATTATGCGGTTGTCAAACTTAAAACTGGAGAAGAATTAATTTTAACCTGTTTACTTGCTCCAAGGGTAGATAAGTCATTGAAACAAATGCAGGGAGTTCTTTTCGAGAAACAAAAACGATTGTTTTGTTTGATATAATATCATTTCACCTGGCTCATTTATAAACTTAGAGCTTAACAAAACGTACTATTGGCAAGTAGCCTCTAGAGATAGCAACGGTAATATGAATTACAGCTCTATTTGGTCATTTTTCATCCAAGACGGAAATGCTCCAAGCGAACCTTCTTTAGTATTTCCACTACACGAAACTGAATGCTCTAATGATAATTTAACCTTTGACTGGGGGAACTCAACAGTTCCTTCTGGCGACTCTGTAAGTTATAAGTTACATATTTCTACTTCTGTAGATTTTAGCTCCAATATAGATATTTACCAAACGACTAATTCTGAATATAACGTTGTCTTACCAAAAAGTACTGCATTATATTGGAAAGTTGAAGCTATAAGTAATTCTAAAAAAACATTTAGTAAGACTCGAAGTCTTTACACACAAGGAAATGGAGTTAATAATACAATTCCGCAGTTAGAATATACCTTTCCTAATGATGACGTAACAATATCAGACCTGTCGCCAGAATTACAATGGCAAGCAAGTGATGCAGAAACGTCTAATTCTAATTTAAGTTATAAGGTGTATTTTTCTGAAGTTGGGCAAGATTTAGAACTAAAAACAGAAACAACAAACATTTTAAGTTACCAAATAAACGGATTAGAAGTTGGTAAAACATATCAATGGTCAATTTGGGTAACTGATATAGATGGTGCTACTAATGTTGGGGAAGTGTATAATTTTACAGTAAATTAAAAAACATAAATTCTAAAAAACAAACAGGCAACACATATAAAGAAAGTGATATTTCAAAAATCCCAAGTGTTCATATTGACTATTAGCTTTGTAATCATTAAAAAGTATTAGATTTTCACTACAATTTTAAAAGTATAAAACTTCTCAATATCATTACGCTTTAATTCAAAAGGTAATGATATTTTTATTCAATCAATCAGTAAATTTTAGAAGAAGATATAACTCTATATCTAAAGCTTTAGATATTTTATACAACGTCTTAATGGTTGGGGAAGTATGGCTTGCTTCAAGTCTTTGTATTTGGCGTTCATCAATATTAGATACAATAGCCAAATCTAATTGTGTCATTTTTTTGTCTGTTCGTAATTCTCTAATACGACTACCTATTTTTTTAATAAAGATTTTTAATTCAGCTTGTTCCATACGTATTAATACACTTTTCAAGTATGAAAGTAAAATAGGTTTAATTGTTAAAAATAAACACGACAATATTGTCGTGTTTTAAAAATTACTTTTATATTTGAAAAATAAATGGCTAAAAACTAACGCCTTATCAAGCCAAAGGCAATAAAACCAAATAATAAATATTATGAATAAAATTTTACTAATCCTATTATTCCCAATAACATTATTCTCTCAAGAATTACCAATTGATTTTTCCAACAGTTTACATCAATTTGAGGCAATAAATGTTGAGTTCAATTTAATTACAGACCCCACAGATTCAGCAAATGATGTAGCTGAAATAATTTCATCAGATAGGAATGTTGATGTTTTTGAGTTAATTCTTACAACATTTATTGATGTAACAGATGTTTCAAATAATTCGATTTCATTTGACTACTATGCAACTCAATCTGGTGCAAGAAATATTTCACTTCTATTAGATGACGAGCAGTATGGAGAATTACCTATACATGTTGGTTTCACAACATCTGGAGTAATTGGCTGGGAAACTATAACCTTTGATTTTGATAATGCTTACCATCCTTTTCCTAATTCAAGTACCCCAGTTATCTTAAGTAAGTATGGCAAAATCGTTTTAAGTTTTTACAATTGGGTTGGAAGTCCCAACAACCCTATTGTTGAAAATATGTATTATATAGATAATATTACTGGAGCTCAAAATGGAGGCTCGTATAATATATTATATGGAGACGCTATTTTAACAACTCAACAAGAAGTATATGATTTTGGTGCTTTAAGTTATTCAAAAGTTGTGGGTTCCGTAAAAATTATTCCACCAGCAAATGAAAACTCAACAGATATTACTGATTTATCCCCATTGAACTCAATTAATTCAGTTGGCGATTTTACCACTAACTTCTTAGGAACGTTTATTAATGAAACATCTTTTGAAATTATAGACAATCATAATTTAGTTAATCTTAATGGTTTAAATCGCCTTAAAACTGTTAGGAACCTCATAATTGAAGATAATGGTAACCTAGTCAGTCTTGGTCTAAACAGCCTTGAAAAAACATCTTCACTTACAATTAAAAACAATGTTTTACTTAATACAGTCTCTAGCCTAGGTAATTTAAATTCTATAGGCTCTTTAACCATAGATAATAATAACTCTCTAACCTCTATAAATGGTTTAGGCAGCTTACAAACTGTAACTAAATTATATAAATTAAATATTTTAAATAATGATAATCTATTAAGCATCTCAAATATAAGTACGGGTGGAGCTAATATGAGTTATTTAATAATAGAAAACAATCAATCATTACAAAGTATAAGTAACATTGATTTCACTCACTCAGAAAACTCTTGGAAACATTCTGGGGTAGAAAATTTTACTATTAAAGATAATGTAAACTTAACTTCTTTATCTAATATTTCTAAATTTACTTTAGCATTTAAAACTTCTGCAAGAAGTCAAACTTTAGTTATCGATAACAATGGTTTTAGTGATTTATCTGGTTTAGAAAATATTGAGCATGCCAACTTTTTTGTTAGCGATATCGTTATAAAAAATAATAACAACTTACTTAGTTTAAATGGTTTAAATTTTCCTACACAGCCATCATTGAGTAAATATAGTTATGTACCAAGTATTGAATTGGGAAATAATAATCTTTTATCAGACATAAGTGCTCTTAGTAATCTTTCGTATGTTTATCATCTTAAGTTCAAAGACAACCCAAGCCTTACAAACCTTAATGCATTAAGACCTATAATAGAATGTAAAAAATTAACAATAGAAGGTAGTAATGGATTTACAAATTTAAGTGGTCTCGAAAATATAAATCTAGATTCAGAACTTTTCTTTTTAAACACTAACTTAACAGATATTAGTCAGTTAGGCTTAAGTGATGATTTATATATAATTAGGGTAGAGGAAAATCAAGGTATTACCGATTTGTCTGTGTTTAGTGTTGTGGAAAGTATGTATAGATCAGCTACAGGTACTTTAAACATCATCAACAATAGTCAATTAACATCACTAAATGGGCTTGAAAATCTACACGATCCTTTTCATGGACATATAAAAATTCAAAATAATGATATTCTTAATGACTTTTGTGCTTTTACTAATTTATTTACTATTGGTACTTTTACTAGCTCATCTACACTTAGTGTTTTTGGAAATGAATATAATCCAAATCAACAAAATATTGCAGATGCAAGTAGTTGCAGTACATTAAGTGTAAATGATTTCGATATAGAAAATATCAATATTTTTCCAAATCCAACAACAGATTTCATCAATATTAATAGTGATGAAATAACTATTAAGGCGGAACTATATAATCTTCAAGGAGTAGAATTTAATACCATTTTTTTAGGAAATTTAATTGATATTCGAAGTTTATCAAATGGAATTTATTTTCTGAAACTAACAACTAAAAAAGGGAATAAAATATTTAAACTTCTTAAAAAATAGAAAAGAATAATAACAAGATATAATTATTAATCTTAACAAGAAAACACTCATTTATTATATTAAATGAGTGTTTTTATATTTAATTTTTACCTGTCCAGATTTCTCTGGCTTTGTTAAACCCACACCAACGATGATTTTTATCAAAACCTCGTAAGGCAAGTTCATGGCGAATAATTCGGTCAAGTGGTATCTTAGTTTCTAAAATGAAACGTAAGATTTCTCCATCAACAACAGATATCATTCCAATGATACGCTCCCAATGAGGAAACGGTTCTTCTTCTTGCCTAATAGTATCAAGTTTTTTGTAAGAAAATTCAGAATAATCTTTTGGAAGAATATCAAGAAATACAGCACCTAATTCATTCGCTGTAGCCTCTTCGCATACTGCCCATTTTCTGTTTGGATGTGGAATTATACCAAAAGTAATTTTTGCAATCCGATATTTGAAATTCAACCAGATTGCGTGGTCGATTGCGCTGTCTTGGGAATCAAATACATCTAAATAAGTATCATCTTTCATAACCTTATTTCTTTTTTGGTTTTTCGGTTACAGGATTTGTTACACGTCCATTTAAAGAAATAATATCAGTTCGTGATGACTTTGGGTCTGTTCCTTTGGTACGGAGTAATCGTTGGGTATTAAACAGCGAACGACATTTAATATTGAACTCCGTATAATTAACCACATCTTCTTTGTTTTTCAAAGATTTAGCATAGGCATCATACAGTTCAGCATTGGTAAGTTGATTATCTTTTGCCTTAACAATAATATCGTATGTAGCAGAAGCTATGGTATTTAAACCACGTTCTGTTTCAGAGAAGCTAAAACCTAATTCTTCAAGTTCTTTTTTCTTACTGTCATCTGCATATTTCAGCAGTACTGATACATCCTTGCGATAATCTTTTAATCGATTTACAATCGTTTGTTTTTCCACTCTTGCTTCCTCAATTTTTGCCTCTAGGACATTAAGAAGTATTTGGTCTTCTTTGATGTTTCCAATTAAAACATCAACAATAGTTACATTACTCATAATTTCTCATTTTTAAATTAATATTTAGTTTTTAGGATATTTTCCAAAGCGTGTGAATCACGAAATTGGATGCATCTTGCTTGGTCTCATTACAGATTTTTTCTACTTCTTCCTCTGCTTCTGCTTTAAAATCAAAAAAGAATGAAGGCTTTGTAGTTACTGCATACTTGTCTTCATCTTTCACATCAGAGGTAAAGATGGCAAAGACACGCTGTGTCTTTCCTCGTTTGAATAAAATTGAATAGTAGTTACTGACATCATAGTCATCCCACTCTTCCCACTCTTCAACTGGCTTGTGTCTCAAATAATGAATGTTAAGTTGTACCCCATCAAAAAAAGTGTTTATCTCTTCTTGGGTTAATTTAGGTAAGGCACTTATATTGTTTTTCCATTGTTCAATAACAAAAGAAAGTACATTTGCATCGTCTCCAATCAACTCTAACAATTCTGTATCTGTTTTTTCAGTCAGCATGCTTCTGTCATAGTTGGTAAATAGCCATAAGACTATTTCAATCAATTCTTTTCTTGAAAAAAGGTTCAAAAATTCAGAATTGATATTATTATCTTCTTGGCTTTCTATATTAGCCATTAAGCCTTCAAGGAAATACAAGATTCGTTTACGTTCTTTAATCGTCATAGCTTTCGTCTTTAGGTTCACAATGGTTTTCAATCGTTGCAAGAAGATAATTGTAATCACGACTTTTTGCTTCCGTAAGTACTAATTCAATTTCTTTCTTAGTCCAGCCTTCTTTTTTGGCTTGTCGGCCAAACACGCCCATTATCATAAAGGCATTTCCGTTGACGCCAACCAAATCGAAGTTGACGGTTTTTTCAATTACTTTTTTCATAGGTATTTAATTTTAAGTGGCGATTTGCCACAGGTTAGTATTCATTTTATTGTTTAAATAGGATAGTTAGCGGTTAACACTTCCACTTTCGTTTTGCGTTTTTGACCACTAATTCCTTTGGATGCAGAAAGTGTTTTGGTAAATGTTTTGGTGTACCATCCAAATTCTCGGGTGTATAAACTCAGGAGGTCTGAGGGATAGGAACTCAAAAGGAATTTTCCTTTTACTTTGGCAAGCGTTTTTAGTAAGTTGATGTAATCATCTTTGCCATAGCCTCCATAATGACCTTGGTTGGAGTCAATGTATGGCGGGTCCACATAATGAAAGGCATCCACAGCATCTCGACTTGTAATGACAGTACAGGCATCATTAGATTCAATTTGAGTTTGTTCCAATCGGTTCACGATGGATGTGTCAAATATGAGTTTCTTGTTTAAGAATGCTTTTACTCGTTTTCCATATTTGTCATAGCCCCATGACCCAATTCTGCATGAGAACCCCATATTGGTTGCGACATAGAACGCCCAGGCTTGTTGTAGTTTATTAAACAAGTGTGGCATTCGGTAGATTGTCCATGCAACGGTGTAGGTTGCACGTGAGAATAAGGTGGCTTCAACTTTTGTTTTGAGATTGTCAAAATCTGTTTGTACCACTTCATAAAAGTTCACCACCATAGTATTGATGTCGTTTATGGTTTCAGCTTCCGCTTTTTCCTTTGCAAAGAATATTGCACCTCCTCCAAAAAAGGCTTCGGTATATATTCTGTGTTTTGGAATTAAAGGCAGTATTTGCTTAATCAAGTTTAACTTGCCACCGTAATAGGTAATGGGGGTTTTGGGCATAATAAGGTAAGGGGTAAGGAATTATTACAATTCGTTTTCTTGTGCCATAGAGACAAAAGATTCAGAGCTAATAATGATATGGTCGAGTAAAGTAATGTCCATTAATTGTGCTAATCGTTTGATTTTTTTGGTTTCTTTAATGTCTCGTTCAGACATTTTTAAGTTTCCACTGGGGTGATTATGAGCAACAATAATGGCGGAGGCGTTGGTCAGAAGGGCAAGCTGAAAGATGTATTTCGGGTTGGTGAGAACGCCTCGTGTGGTGCCTGTAGCGACTTCTGAAACTGCAAGAACTCGATTGGCGTTGGTAAGTAATATGACCCAAAAACATTCTCGAAAATCAAGTTGGTTGAGATTGATATGTTTCCGTAAAATAGTATCAGTATTTTCCGCACAAGTAATATGATGCATCTGGTTCAGATGTGGTCGCCTGTAATGAATTTCGATTTTTGAACTACCAAGTAGCTCCGTACTTGGTAATGTTGGTTTCATGTTTATTTATTTAAAGGTTCATTTGTAGTTAGTATGAACGAATTCCAATTATTGATATAGATACCCTTTTTTGTAAGTCAATTTATCAAGCGTAATTGTCTTTGCTGAAAAGGCTTGAGGAGATTTTCCATTAATCAACAGTTTTAAATAAATATGAAAATGCTCTAGATTGGTAAAATCTGATGTTTGAAATACAGGATACATTTCTTGAGCCATATATTTAGCATCTACTTGTCCAAGCTTAAAACAAATAATCGTTCCAATATTTCCAAGAACAGCATTTTTAATATCAGTTTGTAATTGGTGGAGGTATTGATGAGCAAGGATAAATCCAATATTAAACTTCCGTAATTCTGAAAACATATTAGTGAGTGATGCAGTCGTATAATTTTGAAACTCATCAAGATAGATATAGAAAGGAACTCTCTTACCTTCTTCAATATTAATACGACTGAACCCAGCCGATGAAAGGGAAGTGAGCAAGAGAGAACCTAACAGGTGGGCACCATCTGTTCCCAAACTTCCTTTTGAAAGATTTATTAAAAATATCTTCTTGGTATCAATAATAGTACGCAGTGAAATTTGATTTTTATTTTCAACCAGTATCTTATTAATCATAGGAATAGATAAAAAACTCCCCACCTTATTTAATACCGGTAAGATGTCATTTTTTGAATATTTCGGAAATTCTAATTGCCAAAAACGAATCACATTTTTACTGATAATATTTCCTAAACATTGTTGTTGAAAATTTTGTTCAAGTAAGAGTCTTGGAATGTCACTAAAATTTGCTTGAGGTTGGTCTAGGAGGGTTAACAACACATTCCTCAGTATATATTCTAATTTCAATCCCCATGATTGTTGCCCCCATAATTTTTGAAAGGTTTCTAAAATACTGGAAGCTATTAATGCTCGTTTTTGGTAGCTTACTTTTTTAAGGGGATTATATCCAATTTCAATATTTGGATTGGTAGCATCAAGGAGGACAATATCTTTTGTTCGGTGTTTTGGAATGAGAGCCAAGACTTCTTTCAGTAAGTCTCCATTAATATCAAATAAACAAAAACCTTTATCATGAATAATATCTTGGTAGATAAGTGTTTTCATGACATTGGTCTTACCGCTCCCTGTTTTTCCAAGAAGATACATGCCGAATAATCTATCGTGCTGATAGATACCAAAAAGATTATCTTGTTCTCTAAAATCTACTTTTGCAAAGTAGCTGATATATGGGTCTAAAAAAGGTTGCATTGAGACACATTATTACGTGTCTTTGGAAGGGTATATAGATAAGCTGTTTTGTAAAAAAAAATATTTTAAAAATCGATTGTTTTAATTTTCCTATATTTATCATGTAATAAAACTTGTACACCCCCAATGAAAAATTACACAATAACTGAATACAAAGAATTAGATTCACATATAACATTCATAAGAGTTAACCCCACTAATTTAAAGTTAACATTAAAAGAAATATTTACTTCACTTTCTGATTTAAGTTGGTTAAAATTTTTTGATAAAGATTATATAAGATCTGGTATTGAGATCAGAGCAAAAAATACTTTAAATAATTTAGAGCAAAAACTTTTAAATGGTAATACTGATAAAATAACATCAAATACAGGAGAGACAGTTGTTTCAGAATTAGCTAGAAAATCAATTATCGATGAAATGGGATATCTTGATATTCCTTTAGCAGAATTTTTTAAACAAAAAAAGGATGGAAATCCTGGTTTTGATTTTTTTACTGAAAATAAAAACGAAACAGTTCTTTATGGTGAAGCGAAATATATTGCAGGTAAAAATGGATATGGAAGAGCTTTTAACCAGATAGTGGATTTTATCTCTGTAGGTAAAGATATTTCAGATATACCAGATATAAGAGATTTTTGTTCCCCAAATGCCCTAAACAATTCACACCAAGGGGCTAAGGGTTATATTGCTGCCTTTTCTTCTACTAATATTGAAACAGATGTGTTGATAAAAAATATAAAATCTAACCTAAGTTTTATTAAACTATCTAGTCATAAGGAAGTTATTTGTGTAGCTGTTAATGTCAATATATGAATGACTTAATCAAAAAAATAATTATAGGTCAAGAATTAGATGAGATATTTAGTTATGTTGAAAATAATATTTTTCAGAAAGGCCCCATTTCAACTACTGATATGGAAATTCTTTGTTATTTAAAATTATATCAGCCAAAAATATTTGAAAAGCATGAAAATACTATTTTAAATTACATGTCTCTTTTTTATAAAGACACAGAGGCAAATACACTTAAAGACTTAGTTTTCACGGAATACAAGTATTTTTTAGAAGAAAAATTTCATCAAAAATACACACCTGTTCAAGCAGATATCGTAAGGGGTATAACGAATAGTAAATGTTTTAGTTTTTCAGCACCAACCAGTACAGGTAAGTCTTTCGTTTTCATGAAAAGAATACAACAAACAACAAAAGATATTATGGTTGTTGTTCCTTCTCGTGCATTAATAAATGAATACTACCTAAAACTTTCAGAGCTTATTACAGATAAAACGGTTAATATTTTAACTTTTGTTGATAAGATAAACACAGATATAGCTACCAAAAATATATTTATTGTTACCCCTGAAAGAGCTAGAGAACTTTTTAAAAGAAAAGATGAATTTCAGGTTGAACTTTTTTTATTTGATGAAGCACAATTAAGCGACGAAACTTCTAAAAGAGGTTTATATTTTGATAGTATTGTAAGAAGAAGCCAAAAAGCATATCCACAAGCAACTTTTGTTTTTGCTCATCCTTTTGTTAAAAACCCAGAATCTCAAATTGAGAAAAATAATTTTGAAAAGGAGAGCTCTAAATCAATTCAATATTTACATAAAAATGTTGGTCAAATATTTATGCTTTTTAAAGAAGATGATGGTTTCCATCATTTTGGGATTGATAAGAATATCTTGGGTAGACAAAAACAGCGTTGTAATTATGATCCTTTAGAAAGGTGTATTTTAAATGGAGGATCTGTATTATTTTATGTTTCCAAGGCTCAAATATATAATCAAAAAACTTTAGAGAAATTTTCTAAATATATTAATCTATGTGAAGAAATTCAAGGTGAGGAAATTGAATTTTATGTTGAACAAATGAAAGAGTATTCAGGAGGGGATAATCGTCTAGGTCAAAATAGATATTCGCACCTTATTGCATTACTTAAAAGAGGTATCGTAATACATCACGGTTCCTTACCGTTACAAATTAGAATACTAATTGAACAGTTTACCAAAGCAGGGTTAAGTAGAATATGTTTAGCAACATCTACTCTGGAACAAGGTATTAATATGCCATTTGATATTGTTTTTTTAGATAAATTAGAAGCAAGTAAGTCTCTATCTGTTAAAAATTTGATTGGTAGAGCTGGTCGTTCGTCTCTCAAGAATGTTTTTGATTTCGGATATGTTATTGCTAGAGATATGACTAGGTTAAGAAATATTATGAATTCAGAACAAGTTCTAGATAATGTTTCTCTACTTGAAAAAGATGATGTATCTCTTGGTGATGATTTTGATAAATTTAAGGAAGCCATAATAGAAGGCACATATTCTGATGAATATAATCTTACAGAAAGTGCTATAGATAAGCTAACCACTGAAGACACTGATTTTGTTGTTAAATCAATATTAAATTCGGTATTTGATAGTAGGGGGCAATTTATTTCACTTAAAGAGCTCAGAAGCGATGAAAATAATCGTTTAGAAGTGTACGGTCATTTTATTAACCTTTATTCCATATACCTTGGAAGAGAACTTGCAGATTCTGAAAAGAATATTTTAAATACTGCTATTAAAATTATGCTCTGGCGAGTTCATGGCAGAACCTTTAAGAAAATTTGTTGGTATCGTTATGCTTATGCTAGTAAAACAAAAGATCGAAGAAATGGCGAGGATAACCTAAATGCAAATTTCATTACTGGTTATAATAATAATTTTCCAAGTAAAGACATACCTGTATATTCTTTATTTCCTCCAGGAACAAAAGCTAAAAACGTGAGTTATGATTTAATAATGTATGATACTTATGATTATATAGATAAACTAATAGGCTTTAAATTAAGTGATATCTTTTTTGCAGCATTTGATAAATTTTTTGAAAAGTATAATGATTTTCGCGCTAAAAGATTCGCTAAATATATCAAGTATGGCACTGATGATGAGCGAACAATATGGATGCTAAGATATGGATTAAGTTTTGAAGACATTGAAGTGCTAGGGGAACATATTTATTATATTGGAGAAGGAAGAATATCATTTAAAGATTCAATACAAGATGTACCTGATTCTTATAAGATATCAATCCAACGTTTCTTATAGTTAGTTTTAAATAGCTTCTTAATAACGAGAAATATGTATATTCATATTGCAAAAAACAATACTCACGTATTGCTTTTTCTTATACCACTTGGAATGGTATGCACTTTTGTATCTTCGTATAAATATAATAAGCACTATTTCTGTATGTACAAAAACGCTTATTATTTATGCCGTAATCTTCGGACTTTGTCTAATAGATGCAGCAAAGTTGGACACTTGATGTTCAAGACACCATTTAAGCCTTTAAAATCAACACTTTTTTCAGGTTCGAACTGCGGATATTTGGATAAAACCTCTTTCCGCCCTTCAATGAACACGTTCATCCATTTCGCCCTTAAAACATTGAGGTTTTTCTCATTCCATACTAGGTTCGGACTTAGAATTTCCAAGGCTTGTTTTTTCTCATAATGGTCAGCATTTTTGATGATAGTACTAAAATTGAAGATAGTGTCGAGAAGTTCATCCATCGATTCATACCAGTTTTCTGCATACTCACAATCTTTCTTTTTCAGACGTACAAGCTCTTCAAGTTTTTTCACATCACTTTGAAATTCTTCTTTACTGATGATTTCTTCAATAAAGAGCCCACGTAATTTCTGTTTTTTAGATTCTAAAAGTTTTAATTCTTTTTTCTCTATGATGGCTTTCTTTTTATCTTCTTCAAGTTCCTGTTCTTTGAGCTCCTTGAGATGTGATTTCATCCAATCAAAAAATTCTTGTGAGATATTAAATTCTTTTTCAAAAAGGTTAATGAGTAAACGATCAATTTTCCTCTCCTCAATACTTTTGGCTGATAGTCCTTTGGTCTTTTTTCTTTTGACATTGTAGTAGTAGGTATAGGTAAGATATTTTGGATTTCTCATTTCAATAATCTTAATACCACAACTAGGGCAACACTCTTTTCTTCTGTATGAGAATTTATTCAAACAATCACATATCAATTGTAATTTAATATCTGCTCCAACATAATTACCTTCAGCTCCTTTGATAAATCCAGAGTAGGGCGTTAAATGAGATTGCATCTTGGTTCGACAACGTTCTCCAAAAATATTAAGAATATGAACATGTTGGTCTTCGGCAATAATACGAGGGATAGAGGATTCTAGTTTTCTTAAAGTTCGATGATCTCCAAACTCATTTTTTGAATTGAAAAATCCTGCATAAATAGGGTTTTTCAATATATGTGCTACAAGAGAACGGCAAACAAGAACACCTCCTTGTCTCTTGGTTCTTGCTGATGTAAGCATGAGAACATCACGAGCATACTCTGTAATAGTATTGAGTGAGTCTTTACCTTTTAAAAATCGTGAAAAGAGTAATGTTAATTTATCAAATCGTTCTGTATCAACTATCCAATCCCTATCTCCTTTTTCTCTTGCTACATTATTGAGAAAGCCAATTGGTGCTTTCCCATTAGGTAAACCTTTTGAATATCGCTTTTTTAAACCACTCTTTACAAATACACTTTTATCATCACTATCCTTTTTTGACATCGTGAATTCTATCTGAAGCATCATTTTATCAGTTGGTGTATTGAAATATATTCTCGTTGGAGTTTTAATATGGTGCAGTAAGCCTAAATCCATAAGATGAATTATGATACCTGCATCAATAGGGTTACGTGAAAGCCTGTTAGCGTGCCAACAGAGCCACGCATTTATTTTTCCTTTTTGGGTTAATTCTACTAATTTTGCAAAGCCTTCTCTTCCAAGGGAAAAGGCTGACTTTGACTCTTTGATTACTTGTTCATAAAAGGTTAAATCTTCTCTTATTTGCAATTCCAAAAAATCATCAATCTGTCTGTCGATAGATTGAACTTGTTTGTCTTCTGATTCTGAAGATTTTCGTGCATACACTCCATAGGTATAGTTTTGTAATTCTTGATTATGATTCATAATAGTAATAGCAAATAAGGGATAGCAACCATGTCTCTTTTTTTGCTAAATCCAAGAGTATTGCTATCCCATTTTTACTTACAAGTTAAAACTTCTATGGGTAAAAATATTTAAAACATGATAAGGATTTAGCATTGTTAGTATAGCTTCATCTTTCCAGAGAGTCCATAGATATTTTGATCTTCTTTTCTCTGATACGAATTTTTAATTGTATTGCCGTCAATGAAAGAAATACATAGCCTATGTGGTTAATTTCAGCCTCTGACAGCCGACTTAAGGCTTCCTTGCCTATATCTTGCTCTAAAACAATTTTAAGCTCAGATAACGCCTTTTCTGATAATTGAACGGGAGGTCTTGAAAGGTGATTCATAGTACTATCCTAACGAACAATACAACATGAATATAGATACACCTTTTTGTAATTGAATTTATACAAATAGGTATATCTATAATTTCATAGCATACATTAGTATGCTGTAGTAATGAGTTATATCTATTTTACCAATGTTCCAAACACTATTTTTGATATTCATTTAAAAGAATTAGGATACGCAGAATTAAAAGTACTCTTGGTTATTATTCGTCAAACCTATGGATGGAAAGACACAAGTACAGGAAGCTACAAGCGTTGGGATTGGATTTCTCAACAGTTTTTCGTTAGAAAAACAGGACTCTCTGGAAGGGCAGTTTCGACAGCTATTTCTAAACTCATCACTAAAAATTTAATTAAAGTTAAGAATGAACAGGGAAGACTCGTTATAGGAAACAAAGAAAGACGGTATGCATCAAAACTTTACTTTTCCTGTACCCTTGAAACTAAAAGCAGTGAACTTACCAACAGAAAACCAGTGAAACAAGTTCACACTACAATAATTAAACATACAAAGAAGTATAGTGAAGCAAGTTCACAGGGATTGAAAAGCATACAATTTAAAAAACATACAAAACCTTAACAAACCAGCTTATGCCCATTTCATCCACTTAATATTGAGAGACCGCGAATTTTTTTTGTAATATTTACAAAATGGATTATCTATATTGAGCCAAGAGAAACGATTAAAATAGTAACAGTGTTGGACACCTTAATTAACCCCAATACTTTTTTATTTTATGACAAACGCATTACACCTCCTTAAAAGTTATCGAGAACGAACAGGAGTATCATTACAAGACATGGCAACGATTATCGGAATCGATACGGGAAATCTTTCCAAGATAGAACATGGTAAACACGATGCTAATATTTTGATTCTTTTCTCCTATCATCTTATTCTCAAAATTCCTATTGAGAAACTCTTCAAAAATCATTATCCAGAAATTATAAAAAATTGCTTGAGGAATGGACTTGCTTTAAAGGACAAACTTATTGACCAGATGAAAGCACCTCATATTGATAAGCGATTAATACTCGTTGATACCATTATTGATAGATTACTTGAACTTGATAAGAATTATGAGCGTTAGTCCTATGGTTATTACGCTCTATCCAAATGCTTTTGGTATGGGGTATGTAATAAGTGAAACACCAAAAGAATTGATTAATTATGGTATTGCAAGGGTTAGACCTCTTTCAAAAAATCACTATGTAAAACGATTACTTTATTATATTAGACAGTACCGCCCAACTATTATTATCCTTCGCGGCTATCGTGATGAGGATAATAGAATTAGTAAACGAGTTACTAATATTATACAAAATTTTGAAAATGAAGCAGAAAAACTGAACCTACCAATTTTCAAATATTCAAGGGAAGATATCAAAGAAGTATTTAAACAATTTGGTGGTAATTCTAAATATGCTATATCCAAAACGATTACGTCTTGGTATCCAGAATTACAACCACGAATGCCTGATATCCGTAAAAACACCAAAGCAGAACATTACCAGATGGGAGTTTTTGATGCTTTTGCGTTGATGTTGACTCATTATTACATTGAGAATTAAAACACTTGTTGTTAGGTGTTTTTATTTACCTTTACTAAAATCATAAATTATCAAAAAAATAATTTTATGAAAAAAAGTATTTTATTAGTTTCGCTACTTATTTCACTATTTTGTTTCTCGCAAATTCCTACAAATTATTATTCTAGTGCACGAGGAAAAATAGATGATAATTTAAAATATGAATTAAACCAAATTATTGATAATCATATTGAATTTTCTTACACAAGTACAAATACAGACGTATGGGATATTTTAAAAGAAACTGATAAAGACCCGAGTAACAGTAGCAATGTGATACTTAATTATTCAGGTGTTTCTGTGGATGCACTACAAGAATATAATAGTGGTAATGGTTGGACAAGAGAGCACGTTTGGGCAAAATCACGAGGTGATTTTGGAACGACTCAAGGTCCAGGAACGGATGCCCACGCATTACGCCCGCTTGATGCTCAAACAAATACAATAAGAAATAATAGAGGATTTGATAATTGTACCGATTGCATTGATGTTTACGATACGTGGTCAAATAACACAGGCTCAAAAAGAGATAATACAGAATGGTCTTTTGAACCAAGGGATGAAGTAAAAGGAGATGTTGCACGAATGCTATTCTATATGGCGGTGCGATATGATGGAGGAGATGGATATATTGATTTAGAATTGTCAGAAACTATTTTGGGTACATCAGATCAAAGTCCCTCACATGGAAGATTATCCACTCTATTAGATTGGCACAGAAATGACCCTGTTGATGATTGGGAGCGAAATAGAAATGATGTTATTTATTATGATTATCAAAATAATAGAAATCCTTTTATTGACCACCCTGAAATTGCAGAATACCTTTGGGGAAATCAAATTGGTAATACATGGTCTGATATCATCCTCGATATTGAGCATATAAATGAAAATCCAATACGTGTATTTCTTGATAAAACATTAGATACGTTAAATATTAATGAATTAAAAGATACTGTAATTGTTAATGTATATAATATCTTAGGCATTTTGTTTGTATCAAAAACAGTAACCCAGTATGAAAATACAATAGCGGTTTCTCAACTTGAAAGGGGAATCTATATTATTAGATTATCTAATAATGAAACGTTGATTGTAAAAAAAGTCGTTATATTTTAAAAATGTTCTTTTTTCAATTCTTAAATTCAACTAATAAATGCAACTTTTAGATTTGAGATATTAAAGGACTTATTCATCACTCCGATATTAGAAATAGGGGCGTTATTCTAAACCAATTTTTAGCTATATTTGAAAACAGGATTAAACTTTAAATAAGTTAACCCTGAGTTTGTAACTTACACAGTTTTTAGGATAGTGTCCTCAAAACTTTGCACAAATCAGATCCGTAATAGACACCACTAGTGTTTGGTCGTTTTCGCTAAGGAAGGGAAGTCTACAGGGCTTTATAGCTTTGAGTAGGATGTTACAAATGGGCAACAACCCAGTTGTTTTTCATGGAGGATAAAAGAAAGGGCAAAATCATATTTTTTTAAATAAAGATTCTAAATGATGCTATATCTTAACCCAACCTTCACGGATGGCATATATGACTAATCCAACTCTGCTCTTTACTTGAAGTTTTTCAAATAAATTCTTTCTGTGATATTCTACTGCTTTTACAGTAAGGTTCATACAGTCGGCAATTTCTTTATAAGTCATTTCTGTGCATACTAAATTCAAAAACTTCACCTCTTGGTATTTAAAAGATTTTAAGGAGATCATTTTTATATTATCCCTTGCTGGTTCATGACAAAGAGAATGCACCAATTTTCCAGTAAGAAAATCGGTATAATAAAACCCTTTATCCATTATTGTATAAATAGCTTGTCTCAATTCATCAGGCTCGACATCCTTACTCAAATATCCTTTTGCTCCATATTTTAGCATTCGTACTATGGTCTCTTCCTTTTCTGTCATACTTACTACAAGTATATGAATTGTTGGATAATGTTCCTGTAACCATTTCGCAGCTTCAAAACCGTCCATAATAGGCATTTCAAGATCTAATAGGATAATATGCGGTAATGCATTTTTGTTTATTTTTTTTTGCAATTCTAATCCATTACTTGCCTCAAAAAGTAAACTATATGGCTTTGACATTGCTTCTTTTAAAAGACTAATAAATCCCTTTCTGACTAAGGTGTGATTTTCTACTATTGCTAATCGGATTGGTTTCATTTACTATAAGTTATTGGTAATATTATTTTTGCAATTGTTCCTTGATTTTTTTTGCTATCAATAGATAATTCCGCACCTATCAATTGAGCGCGTTTTCTAAGATTGATAAACCCAGAACCACTTTTTTTATTAACAATTGAATCATCAAAACCTACTCCATCATCTGTGAAAGTTATTATTAGCTTATCAGCAATAACATTCAATTGTAGATATACATTATTGGCATTACTATATTTTATGGTATTATTGCTCAATTCTTGTAACATTCTATAAATCACAATTACATGAACATCTTGTATTTCAGGTAAAGGGTTTTGAGCATCGTAAGTAACATTAAAAATATCTAACCCTTTAATACGCTCAATCTCTAGTTCTAAACTTTTTCCCAACCCCAATTCAATAACTCGATCACCATTTATACTTAAAGTAAGTTCTTTTAAATCTAGTATTAAACTCTTTATTAACGCCTTACATTCAGTCAATTTTTTATTTGATTCGTTGATGTCTTCTAAGTTCATTGTAATCAAATGCATCTTTATTATGGTGGCTGTATGATTATAATTTTCATGAATTTCCCTCCCAATATCTGCTAAAGTTTGCTCTCTTATCTCCAATTGTGTTTGCGTAATAATTGTCTGATGTTCGAGTTTTAGTTTCTGTTGCTCATATGAGTTTTGCTTCCTTTTTTTAAGAAATACTAAAGTAAATGCCACAATAAATACGCTTAACAAAATAAGTAAGATACTTCCTATAACAATGGCGAAAATAAAATCATTATTAATATTCATAAACTGTTTTTTAGGCATGTTGGCTTCTGGTTTTTTTCCATTCCAAAACTATTCCCATAAAAAAAGAAATGTACATAATAGTATTGAAAATACTATGCAGGATTTTTAAATTTCCTTTTAATTGTTTATCTCCTTCCCAAGTAACATTTCTTAATCCAAAAAATAATATTGTGCAACTTACGTACAAGAAGAGTCCAAAAAGATATATAATATAGTGTTGTTCTATCAAAATATCTTCTCTTTCATAAAGTTCATATAAACTTATTAGAATCCAAGCTGTGTATACTAAATTATTAATACAGAGCCATCCTGTCAAAAATTTATCATTAAAACCGAAGACTCCTATATTTACGGCCCCGGATATACAGCAAATCCACCACAAAACCCAAAATTTCATTTGGTTTTGTTCAGTAAAGTAGGTGCTCTTGAAAAATAAAGAAAGCATAATAAATTCTACTAAAATATTTGAATTATATATCCCATCTAAAAAAATATGATTTCTTTCAAGAAAATAAAAACTTAATTGAGGAATACAAGCATAAAGAACCATAAAAAAAATATATCGCGAGTTCTTTTTCAAAGAAGAGAAAGTCAGAATTCCGATACTAGTTGGTATCAAGATGCTCCAAATAGATAATTGTTGAGTTATTATTTCGATATATAAATATACGAAATTGTAAGATTATTCAACCTCAAAATATCCATATTTTTCTATGTCATCGTTGCTGGTGTTTTCGTCTTCTTTAAGAACTCCACTTAGTGTATGTTTTAATAAATTATTTCCCTCATAATTTATTAGTTCTTTTGGGGAGTTAATTAAAAAATTCAATTTTAAAGGACTGGGATACTGTGTGGCAGCTTCTTTTTTTGATAAAGTAGTTTTAAGAATTATTTTATTGTTGTCTGAACAGGGGATTTCTTCGACTCCCAGTAAGACAACTGTGGGTGATCCAGGTTCGGCATCTAAACCTACTGGATGTGCCCCATGTAACACTATAAGATATTCTGCACTTTTACCATCCTTACGATCAAAAAAACGCATAACCATTTCTCTGTCAAAAACAAAAGCATTGTGATTACTCTTGATGAATTTTTGAGCTTTAGGAATTTGTTCATCACTTGAATCTACATTTATCCCTTCAATTGTACATTTTTTTAAATTGTTAAATTCTTTGAAAATACTATCAGCAATTTTTAAACTTATAGGTCTTCCTGTTTCTAATTTAGCCATAATGAATAATATTAATGATTAATAATTAAGCAAATATAGAAGTTATTTAAAACCATGTATTATGTATAGAAATATTTTGGGGTTAATCCTCTATTGCAAAGGATTTTTCCTCTTTAATTTTATGCTAATCCCTTTTTAGGGATTGTAATTTTTACCGAGTTTTGAATGTTTTTAAAATGTATCTATTATTAAATTATCATTTCATAACCAAAAATAAATCAAAATATAAATCAAATGAAAGAAAATATTTATGTTTTATTAATTTATTTTATATGATTTGACGCAGTGTTCTATGATGTAAATTTTATACCATCTAATGGAGTTTTGTTAATTGGAATTTTCAATATTTAAATAAACGATACTAATAACCCTAAATTCTAACTATGAAAAAACTATCGCTATTAATCATTCTATTACCTCTATTTTCTTTGGCTCAAATTGATTACAAAACAGATTTAAAAAAACTTGATAGTACTTTTAAAGAGTCTCATGAAAAGTTTATGGAAGCAAAGGATTCATTACAAGTTCTAAGTCAAAAACTTTCTCCTAAATTAACTGAATATTATGATGAAGTTAAAACCATAAAGGATGAAACTGATTTGATTTATGAAAAAGCTAAACTTTCAATAGCTTTTTATTCACTAAAGGGGGTTACAAATGATGAAATCCAAGAAGTAATAGTCTTACCCGATGACTATGAGACTGGAGTTGATTTTAAAAATGAAAATATAGAAGAGAACACTTATTTGTTGTTTGGTGAGAAAAATTTAATTCTTGCAGATAATATATTCAATAGTCCAACAGCGAGTAAAGTTCTTAAGGATGTTTTTAGTTCTGACTCAGAATCTTATTTTGGAGATTTTTGGTTTCCTATGGATGAACAAGAAATAAAGGTGGAAAAGGAAATAACAAATAATGATTGTGATTTTTTGAAAATGACCAGAAAAAAAAATAAATCAAAATTATCCAATTTAAAAAATAATGAAAAATATGATCAAGCTTTAAAAGTATATGATAGTATTGATATTGAATATGATAAATGTAAAAAAGAAATAGTTAAGGGTATCTTGTTTTTTGATAGGGTAACTTTTGAAGTTCATGAAGGAACTATTAGAGATATCAGGGTTTTTTTAAAAGATACTCGTAACAATACTCACGTCTTTACCAATAGAACTCCAATATCACTATTACGCTATAATAAATTATCTGGTTTGATAAGACTTAAACATACTTTTAACCAGTCACTAGATGATGAGAATTATGAAAATTTCACTGTGCAATTATCAGATATATTAAGATATTTTTATTCAGCAGAAGGAAACTATATACCAAATGATGTAAGTTTCAGTTTTCCTTTTCTTGATAATAAGAAAAAAACTAATAAAAAACATTCTAATAAATACGAATTGCGTCAATCAACAGCATTAAATAATGTAATTGATTTAAGAGCATATACCGATATATTTGGATTAGCTAATGCCTATCCTAACGGAATTGCACAATTTGAAGGTAGAGCTGATTTTTTTGTAAATCCTAATAACTTAAAAAAAAGTCAGGTTTTTATCGCAAAAAAATTTCAACCCTATTTTTCGTATTCTCGTTTTGAAGAAGAAGACAAACTTTTGACAACAGAAAATCTTGATATTGAAGGTGGTCGAAAACTTACAAAACCATTAGAACATTTACAAAAATCATATTTTGATGTTGGTGTTAAATTAGATTTCATATCCTTTAAGCCTCATAAACAGATTCCTTTTGAAGTTATTTTTTATTCTGCTGTAAGATATAAAGTTGCCCGATTGAAAATATCTGATGATGAAATTTTAAATTATACAGTTTTAGGAGTTGGCGGTGGTATGGAACTAGAATTTAAACGCTTCAGTAATTTTGCCTTAAACTATTCTAGTGATTTTCTTAATTATAGACATGGTCCTTATAATGACATTAACGGAATTATCGATCCTAGTGATTTCTTTGTTATGAGAAATGAATTTGAAGTTTCTTATTTTCCTGTAAGAAAAAAAAGTAATGCTATTTTTGTGAGATTAAGAGTGTTTGATAACTTAGAATCTAGTAATGGATCTAATTTCTTTCAAGTACAATTTGGTTATAAATTTACTATTGGTGCGGGGAAAATAAAAGTAAATAATTAATTATAGTAAATGTAGGCTTCCCCTAATTAGGACTGTTTAAATTTCTATTCTCATCAAATTTATTGTTTTTAATTTTAATGGAGCTAGCTCCATTAAAATTAATTTCTGCATACTTTTTTGGTGCTAATTTTCCTAGT
>Ga0209533_1000621_pt1 | contig 33531 bp, 25 predicted proteins | sample COG_04_FD_184748 | JGI IMG/M metagenome (GOLD analysis project Ga0209533, IMG submission 184748) | Pelagic Microbial community sample from North Sea - COGITO 998_met_04 (SPAdes) (version 2) | ecosystem: Environmental > Aquatic > Marine > Neritic zone/Coastal water | place: Helgoland, sampling...
GTTTATTAGCTGATGTCCCAAGTTATTCACCTTATGAATATAAAAAAATACTTTATAGATTAACAAAATATTTCCCAGATCTTATAGATGGGAAATATCCATGGTATGATAATAGTAAAAAAGATAAGAATCATGAAAGAAATATGAGAGATTTTGGAGAATCAATAACATATACATATAGTCGTTTAAAATATGAAACTTGCTTGTCAAAGCTATTCAGTTGTTATTATTGTAAATGTAAATGTTTCTGTAGAACCGCTATAAATAATTTCGTTCCACCACTGAGTAGACAAAATAAGTATTTAAATCCCGAACCTGATCCTAAACCTGATCCTAAACCTGATCCTAAACCTGATCCTAAGCCTGATCCTAAACCTGATCCTAAACCTGATCCCAAACTAGTACAGAATGTCAAAGAAAATATAACTGATGTAGAAACAGGTAAATAATTATCTTATCATATTATATAAAACGCAAAAAATATTATCAGAATCACAATGATACTCTAAAATATTTTCTGTAGATTCTTGAATATAATACCAATTAGTAGGAATTATTAATAAATTATATTTTTTTAAATGATATTTATGTGAATATTTTTTTATGCTTTCTAAACTTTTACCTAAAATTTCTTCCTTATGTTTGGGATTAAATAAATACATTGTTACATTTCCATCCAATAAATAAATAATATTATAATTATGTTTACAGAATTCTAATGGAGATAAATAATAACCTTTTATAATACTAATACTTTGTTTTTTTATATGGGGTATTTGTGATGTATGAATAAATTCATTTTCGAAATTTATTTTACCTTCGCATAAATCACCGAAAATTTTTTTATTTTTAATAATAGTTATATTATCGCTATCATTAATTTTTTTCATTGAGTATCCTAAATCTTCTATATTGTAAGATAAATTTTTAGTAATTAATGTTTGTAAATCAATATCTAAATTTTTTAATGTTAATAGAACTGGATTTAATTGTTGAATACTAATTTTTATATTATCAAGATCTTTAATAAAATTATTAGGATATTCAATTATTATTCCATTTTTATTGTATTTTTTTATTTCAATGATATTGTATATCATAAATATTAGAGCTAAAATGAATATTAATTGTATTATAAACATACTTAAAGATATATAATAAATAATATTTAATATAAAATGAGTGATAGAACGCATATTGGACATGTCCTTTGGTTTGACCAAAAGAAAGGATTCGGTTTTGTAAAGGTGAATCATCCAGATTCAGAATTTAATGATAATGAAATTTTTGTTCATTATAGCTGTATTCATACAACAGGAGACAGTTATAAGAGACTATATCCGGGTGAATATGTATCCATGGATATTAAGCACCAACCTGATGTGACAGGAAAGGAATATATTTGTTTGAATTTGACTGGTGTAAATGGTGGCCCTCTACTAGTTGAGAATGTGCAATACAATTACAAGGTTTATAATAAGGTTCATAAGAAAAAGGACGTTAACGAAGTAGAACAGGTTCGGGAAATTCCTTCAGTAGAAAAGTAATTATTCTTTGATGATATTAATATTATCACATTGAGTGAATAGGTAAAGATCTTTCAATAGTTTATTTTTGTTACTTTTAATTACAATACCTTTTTTCTTTAATTCTTCTTTTATTTCCGTATTTGATTTATTTTGTGCTTCTTTTATAATTTTTTTTACGTTTAATTTTTTATCGTTACATTTAAATGATAAAGTTTTAATTCTTGTAATTTTTCTATGAATTTTTTTCCTTTTAGAAGCTCTTTGTTTTTTCTTAGCTTGACTTTTTTTGGTAAATTTATTTTTACTTTTATTTTCATCTTTATTATTTACGACTTTAACAAAATTATTTTCTTTATTTTCTTTATTTTCTTTATTAACTTTTACAATTTTAAGATTTGTGACTACTTTTTTAGAATTTTTAGAATTTTTATTAGATTTTTGTAAAAAAGATCTATATTCTTTTGACAAAGATTTCTTTGGTGTTTTAGATACCTTTTTCTTAACATTTATTTTACCGTCATTTATTAACATACTTATATTCTCCATGTATATATATATATTAGATTTTATTTTCTTATATTTATCATTGAGCACATATTGTATAATTAAAATTATCATTTTCATATTTCTTTACAAATGTTTTTTTATCTAAATTTTCAGAATAATTTTGTTGATTCTTTAGATGACAATTTTGATAATAATATGCTATATAATCAATAGGATCACCTTGATTAACATGTTGTTCATATTGTGAATCAAGAGATAAAATTTCATAGGCAAAACCCTTACAATTTTCGCCGTATCCAAAACAATTTTTCTTCATTTTTTGTTGTATTGCATCTTCAATGGCATTTTTTTTAGAAACAGGATCAAGAGTATTTATCCGTTGTGTATCAATACAGCCGCAATTATTTCTTGGTAGGGGATGAGTATATTCTGTTTCGGTATCTAAAACACCACCATGAAGCATATAATTCTCAAATTTCGAACCTTCACAAGGAGTTGAATCGGTTGTATCACATAAACCTATTGTTTCATTCATTTGAATCATATTAGGATTTGTTGAACAATCATTTTTATATATATCGGAATTACATTCATAATTAGATTTTATTGGACAATAACTTTCTGATAATTTATAATTTTCAGAACCCCAATCATTATCTTCAAAATCATATTTAATTAGAAATTCTGGTAAAGGTTTATCACATGGTAGAGCAATTTTTTTATTTTCATCAATTGTTACTTCTTCTAAATATAAATTATCATTAGGACAATTATTAAAAATTATTTTTTTTACCAGTTCTTTTTCTACCGGAATATTTTCACCTTCAAGATGTATATAATAATTATCATTATCAGATTTCATTAATATACCTTCATATTCATTAATATTATCTTTCATGAAAATTTTAACATGATGATTATAATATTTTTGAATACAATCAATAAAAGGTTCAATATTATTCTTTTTTATTATAAATAAGAATAAGATAATAAATAAAAATATTAATTTAAAAAACATATAATTTATACATTATTTTTTTCTTGAAATAATTTTATTTCTAAAATAAGTCTTTCTTTACATAAATTATCATCTTGGAATATTTCTAAACAAATCTGATTAAAAGCTAAATCACCCATATAATTTTCTTTCTGAAGTTTTTTTAAACAATCTTTTAACCAAATTTTAAGTTCTTTTTTCTTATCAGAATAAATTGTTCCAATTACAATTGGTAAATCTTTTTCTTCAATTTTTTTTAAATTATGAGTTACTAAATATTTCTTATAATTTTCTGTTACATACATCAGAATTAATTCTTTAATGATATTATTCTTTTCTCTATCCATATGTTTAATTATGATTATTATTATAATATTTAAACATATACTTTTATATATTAGAATGTTTAGACTACTATTCAATTATACAAAATTAAGTTTATGGTGTTTTATATATTATTTAAAATATCATTATTATAAAAATCATGATTTATTTTTACTAGAAATCATTTTAAATAATATTCAGAATACAAGTTCACTTGGTACTAAATGTATTCAGAAAATAATTCCTTATCTTTATTTAACAGATTATGATACTGACATTATAGATTTATTAAAAAATACATATGAATCTAATGAAAAACATGAAATAGAATATACGAAAAAACTATATAAAAGTGATTTTAATAAAAATATAGAAGATAAATATATTATTTTAGATTGTGTTTCATCCGGTAGTATTGGGCAAGTTTATAAAATAAAAGATAAATTGACAGATAAGATATATGCTTTAAAGGTAAAACATCCTAATATAAATTATCAATTAAATATTATAAAAAATTTTATTTTGTTATTTAATATTCATAAACAAACTATTTTTGATATTTTAGGTTTTATAAGGAATTTTGAACTTGAGACAGATTTTAATAATGAAGCTAAGAATATGAAATTATTTTACAATTATTATATAGATGTTGATAATTTTATTATACCTGAAATATATGAATATACAAAAAATATAATTTTAATGGAATTTATAGATGGTATAAGAATAGATGAATTAAATACATATTCGAGAAATAAATATATAAGTTTATTTGTTCTATTTAGTAATAACAATAAACTTATACTTAATTTTAATCATGGAGATTGTCATATAGGTAATTTTAAAAAACATTCAGAAGATAAAATAGTTATTTACGATTATGGTTTTTGTTTTGAATTAGAAGATATCAAATTAGGTTTTATTATGGATGATTTTTGGAGTTCATTAAATAATCATGAAAAATATGATAATTCTTTTGAAGAATGTATTTATTACATGATAAGATTTAATATTCAACAAGAAGATATTAAATTTTTAGAAGAAGATTTAGAAACAGATTTCTTCAAAGATAAAATGAATGGTTACTTTAAAGATGAAAATGATGCTTTAGTAAGATTCATAAATTTATTTAAAAGGCATAATTTAATGTTTCGTATAGAATATTTAAATGTATTATTAATTTATTATCATACAAGTAATTATATTGATTGCGATCAACGTGATTTATATAGTATATGTAAAAATTTTGATATTTTACATGAATATCAAAAAATTCTAAAAGATAGAGTTTTTTATGATAGTAATATAGATGCTTTGTTAGATTCTGATACTATTAATGAGTTTAAGAATTTAATAATTTAAATTTTTTTTTTTTTTAAATAATAATAATCTTTACACATACTTATAATTATCAAGGAAAAATATGTTATAGGAATTCCTAAAAAAATATTTTTAAGAGTTAAATAATCTAACATTTTATGTATTAACAAAATAACTTTAAATTAAAATTTGAAAATTATATAAAACTAATTTAATAAAATTTGATAGCCATGAGTATTTCAACAGATAATATCATTGATTCTTATTTTGATAGGAAAAATGTCCTTGTGAAGCATCAGATAGAATCTTATGATAACTTAATTGATAATATTATACCAAATATATTTTCACAATTCTTTCCTATGGAATTAGAATTTTCTGATAACACTATCAAAAAAATATCATTAAAAATTACTAATATTAATGTAGGACAACCTTTCTCAACAGAAAATAACGGATGTTCTAAATTGATGACTCCTAATATAGCCAGACAAAAGAATACATCTTATGTTTTACCTTTGTATGTAAATTTTGAATCTGAAATTACAATTTGTGAAAATGATGTATTGATTACTCTTGAGAAAAAACAAATTAATAATATTACTTTCGGTAAAATTCCTATTGTTGTAAACTCAAAATATTGCGTTCTCAAAAATAAGGGGTTCAGTGAAGAATGTAAATATGATCTTGGTGGTTACTCTATTATTAACGGAAATGAAAAAGTTATTATTTCTCAAGAAAGAATTGCTAATAATATAGCTTTGTGTTTCCCTAATCCGAAATCACAGCATAAATATTCTTATTTATGTGAAATACGTTCTCTTCATGAAAATGTATATTCAATTCCAAAGATAGTTTCAGTAAAAATAACAAATAAATCTAATATTTATGAAAATTATATTAGAGTTTCTGTTCCACACATGAAGCAAGAAATACCTATATTTATCTTATTAAGAGCATTAGGTTGTATTTCAGATAAGGAAATTATTTATCATATTATTGATAATGATAAAAGTGAAATTGATAGAACAATTATGAAAATCCTTAAATTATCTATTTTGGAAGCATCTGAAATTCATACTGAATCAGAAGCAATTGAATATATGACTAAATATATTAATAATAATAATAATAATTTCGTTCAATCTATTGATAGAAAAATTAAATATGTAAAAGATGTAATTTTGAAAGATTATTTAATTCATATTAAGTCAACACAGGATAAAATATTTTATACAGGTTTTATGATTAATAAACTCATAAAGTGTTATCTTGGTATTTTACCTGATGATGATAGAGATGCTTTTACTAATAAAAGAGTAGATGCTTGTGGACCTCTTTTGGGTTCACTAATTTATCAATGTTTAAATAAAACAAGTAAAGATATAAAAAATTATATTACAAAAGAAGTAAATAATGGTTTATGGAATATAAACAAGAATTATAATGATATTATAAATGAAATTAATATTCATAAAATTATTAAATCATCTTATATAGAAAATATTTTGAAAGGGGCTATGGCTACAGGAAACTGGGGTATAAAGATGAATCAAAATAAACAAGGTGTTTCACAAGTATTAAATAGATTAACATATATGAGTACTATTTCTCATTTAAGAAGAATTCAGACACCAACTGATAGTTCAGGGAAATTGATTGCTCCAAGAAAATTACATACATCCCAATGGGGTTACATTTGTCCAACAGAAACACCCGAAGGTCAAGCAGTTGGAGTTGTAAAAAATCTTTCTATGACTTGTGAAATAACTATTAAAATTAATTCAGAACCTATAAGGAGAATAATAGATGGTTATATTATTAGATTAAAAGATATAGATATCTATACATTTAATAAAAATGATTTTGTTAAAGTATTTGTGAATGGTGATTATTTAGGTTTTACATCTCAGCCAGATAAAATTATGAATGATTTTAAAACTAAAAGATCTGAAGGTATTATTCATTATCATACAAGTGGTTTTTGGAATATCCCTGAAAATTTTATTCAAATATGGTCTGATGAAGGTAGATTAATTAGACCTTTGCTTAAAGTCAATGATAATAAACTTAAATTTACTGAGGACTTAAATAAATTACTAAAAGCAAAAAAATATAAATATATTGATCTTATTTCAAGTATCAGAGGTGAACCTTGTATTGAATATATTGATCCCTATGAAACGAATAATATTATGATAGCAACCTATACAAAAGATCTTATGGATAAAAAGAAAAAATATACACATTGTGAAATTCATCCATCTTTAATTCTTGGAGCGTTGGCATCTTGTATTCCATTCCCTCATCATAATCAATCTCCTAGAAATACTTATCAATCTGCTATGGGTAAACAGGCTGTGGGTATCCCAACAAGTAATTTTAATAATCGTTTTGATACATTTTCACATGTTTTATCTTATCCACAAAGACCTCTTATTGAAACAAAAATGATGAAACATCTAAGGGTAAATGATCTACCAAATGGAATTAATGTAATTGTAGCAATCGCTTGTTATACAGGATATAATCAGGAAGATTCAGTCCTATTAAATAGAGGAGCTATTGAAAGGGGTTTGTTTTCATCAACATTTTATAGAACATATAAGGAAGAAGAAAAGAAAAATCAATTAAGTGGTGAAGAAGAAAAATTTATGAAACCCGATAAAGGAAAACTTTTATTCCCTAAACCTTGTAACTATTCTAAGCTTGAGGAAAATGGATTCATAAAAAAAGATACTTATGTCAGCGATAATGATATCCTTGTTGGAAAAATAATTCCAATTAAAAATAATAAAGAATATGATTACAAAGATAATAGTGTATGTATAAGAAGAAATGAAAGCGGACACATTGATTGTAATTATGTATCTAATAATGGAGATGGATATAAAATTTGTAAAACAAGAATTCGTTCTCATAGATTTCCTGAAATTGGAGATAAATTTTCATCAAGACATGGACAAAAAGGAACTGTTGGTATGATATTAGAACCAGAAGATATGCCTTTTACTAAAGATGGTATTACACCTGATATAATTATTAATCCTCATGCTGTTCCATCAAGAATGACAATTGCTCAACTAATTGAATGTATTCTTGGAAAAGCTTGTCTTGAAACAGGGAATATAGGTAATGGGACAGCTTTTGATAAAATATCTGTTGATAATATATCAAAAATATTAACAAAATACGGTCACGATAAAAATGGTGATTGTGTTCTTTATAATGGAATAACAGGTGATCAAATAAAAACACAAATATTTATGGGTCCTACTTATTATCAAAGATTAAAACATATGTCAGGAGATAAAATTCATTCTAGAAGTACTGGACCTGTTGTTTCTATGACAAGACAACCCGCAGAAGGTAGATCTTCGCATGGGGGATTGAGATTTGGAGAAATGGAAAGAGATTGTATGATAGCACATGGAGCTGCTTCATTCCTTCAAGAAAGGATGATGAAAGTTTCTGATAATTATAATGTATTTATTTGCAATAAATGTGGACTGACAGCTGTATTTAATAGTAAAACAAATATATATGAATGTAAGATTTGTGAAAATTATAAAGATTTTAAAAGAATTAATATTCCATATTCTTGTAAATTGATGTTTCAAGAATTAGAATGTATGAGCATTGCTCCAAGACTTTTAACAAATAAATAATTTGTTTAAATATTTAATTTGCTTTCATATATTTAACTATGTCCATACTTCTACTCAATATTTTATGTAATTTACATATTGGTTCCAATTATTAGTCCTCTACGGCTGGCTCATCAGGTTGATGAATGGCTGCGACTTCTTCTTCGCTGGGTATAGATGTTGGTCCTTAATGCGAAGAATTTCGAGTATCGCCATTACTGGTTTATAATCTAAATATTAGATTATAAATAAAATTAAATATTTGCTTTACTCGACACGCTCTCGCTTAAATATTTTTCCACAAACCGGACATTCATAATTATATGCAGTTTCGGCCGCGGCGTAGTATTTTTTTTCTAATAAAGCGCCGCAATTTGGACATGGTGGACCCCCATCTCCCATGTCCATCATGGCGTGCGCCGTGTGCATGGCACCCGTGTCCATCGCGTGCGCCGTGGGCATGGCACCCGTGTCCATCGCGTGCGCCGTGGGCATGGCACCCGTGTCCATCGCGTGCGCCGTGGGCATGGCGGTCGCGAGCATGGCCGCCATCTCTACCTCCGGCTCTGGCTCAACCATGGCGGCGTGCATCATGGGCATGGCGGCCATCTCTACCCCAGGCTCTGGCTCAACCATCGCCACCGAGGAGAGGTTAAGTGCTCTTACTCGGTCGTAGTTTTCCTCATGAATTTTCCCTCCTGCATAACCAAAAGATAAATTATCATAAAAGGAACCTCTTAATCTCAAAGTCATTTTTTTAAATGATAATACTCTGCCATTTTCGTCTCTTGCTTCAAACATAACGGTTAATTGTGGCCCCCCCGTTCCCGCCGCCTCCACATCGAAATTTACACCGGTTACATTAGGAATTGGTACATGAGAAGCACCACTCCACCCCATCACACATTTTGTATAATCGAATACAATCTCACCTTCGTTTAAGCTCGCTATCATACGCAAAATATTAAGATAACAATTTTTATCTGAAAGCGATCCCGTCAATCCTGTCTGAAATTGATGTATAAAATGTAATTTTGCTTCAACAGCTTCTTGGCTATCCCCCTCAACCCATTCTACAAATTCAACATATGCCCGATATAAACATTGATGATATATACTCTTATCTATTTCACTGTCTTTAAAAGCTTTTTTTAATTTAGTCATAGTTCTATCTCCTTCCTTCTCGATTCCACGAACCGCTTTTAGGGCTTGTTCATAATATTCACCATAAGTCATACTTTCAATGGCGACGTTATGTGGGTCGAAAGCTATCAAGGCTCGATCAGCATCTTCAGCAGACACCCCATCAGTATGAAGTAATTCAGCATTTGCCATATTTTTAATTACATGACGAAACACACACCCCCCTAAATGATGTGCTAGACTGGTATTTTGAGCCCCCGGCCAACCATGATTCATCTGTACAGCGGTCATATTATAGCCCTGACAACTGTTATCCCATGGAATTTGGATGGGGGGCATCCTTCTGGCATCCTTACTACTTTTTTCTTCAACTTTAATTTGTACTACTTCACCTCTACCGAGAGCTGCTACTTGAGCATCATCTAATTTTAGTTCCAGGCATGCGATTCTTAACTGTTCTTGTTCTAATTCATCTTCAGTTCCAAAATCAGCCTTTATCTGAATCGTCGCTACTAAATCATAATGTTTGTTAGACCCTCCCGCTACACTAATATCGGTAATTCTCAAACATGGAAATATATGTTGAAACGATCTTTCAATCAACTGACCCAGATCCGAACCATTATCAAATGCAACTTTTAATGTTTGTAAACGCCTCGCTTCTACAACACCCGCATTTAGGGATTTTCCGGTTGCTTTTGAGACAACATTACCTTCTTTTATTTCCAAGTGTTCTTTAAAGTAATCCATTGATAAATGTAGATGAGGTTTTGAATTTCGACATTCAATATTATATGGACATGTGGTGATATTTCCAAGACCACCACATATCGAACAATGTTGTAATGTACTTATTTTAGGATTTTCTATCATAAGATGACGTAAAACCTGAATAGCATTTCCTTCATCTTCTTCCATAATAGGGATTCCTTGTTTAGCGATAATAATCAATTCTCTTAATATGTCTTCATCACTACTATCTACTCCTCCATATGCTTCTAAATCAACACAATGTTCTGTACTTGTGTCTTCATTATCGCGAAAGTCGCCGTCGGCTTCATGAACTTGTTCAAGCAATGCTGTTCCATTCGCTGATTCAAGAACATCATTACAATGGTTAATAGCATCTAGCTGTCTTCGACATTGTTGTTTCAACCATTGCGGCTCACCCCGCGCCTGGAATAATCTCCTAGCCGCTGGGTCGTTATTCATTAAGGCGACGACAGCGTCTCGGAATAAAATGACAGTTCTTGGATCCTCGTTCACAATAATTTCCATAGTGTCACTCACCATCCCTTGACTGGGCGGACCCGGTGCTGCGCTCCGATTCGACGAGCCCGCGAGCGAGGTCCTGTGCCAGTGCCCCCCCCCTAACAAACTATCATATTTTTCTAGAATGGAACGAACACGATCAAACGTTTCTTGATCAATTTCCGGGATACTGCTACTGCTACTGCTACTGCTACGGCTACGACTACGGCTACGGCTACGACTACGGCTGCGGCTGCGGCTGCGGCTGCGGCTACGGCTGCTACTGCTACGTCTACGCCTGCGCCTTCTACGGCTGCTACTGCTACTGCTACGACTACGTCTGCGTCTTCTACGGCTGCTACTGCTACTGCTACGACTACGTCTGCGCCTTCTACGGCTGCTACTGCTACGACTACGGCTACGGCTACGCCTGCTGCTGTTGTCGCGCTGCGAAGAATTGGGCGTGGCTGATTGATTTCGCCGCGGCATTCTGCCCCTAATTATCTTAGAATTCTTAACTGATTTCCTTCTATTTTTACTTTTCTTATATTTTTTATTTGTAAATTTTCTTCTCTTAGAAACTCTTAATCTTCTCTTATTTGAGATTCTCCTTCCAGTTCTTCTCTTATTTGATAGCCGCCTTCTTGTCTTCCTTTTTTTTAAAGTTTTTTTCTTCATTTACTATATAAAATATTTTATTTCTCAATTTGTTTAAATATTTAAAGAATTTTGTAATATTATTATAAATGACAAATAATTCTGATGATAGATATATTTTTAATATTAAGACTGTTCAGAGTGGAGCTGTAAGAATATTAATTGAAGCACTTAAAGAAATCCTTACTGATGGTAATATTACGGTAGATAGTAATGGCATTAAGTTAATTGCTATGGATTCAACCCATTCAGTTTTAATTCATTTAAAACTTGAAGCTCAAAATTTTGAATATTTTAAGTGTAATAATACAATAACTATTGGAATTAATATGCTTAACTTATTTAAAGTGATTAAAACAATGACAAATTCAGAAACTTTAACATTATTTATTGAAAAGAATAATGAAAATCAGTTAGGAATTATTATTCATAATTCTGAAAAGAATTCTCAAACAACATATAAATTAAATCTTTTAGATATTCAAGAAGATGAAATTAATATTCCACCCGCCGAATTTGAGACTGAATTAACTTTACCATCTTGTGATTTTCAGAAAATAATTAGAGATATGATTAATATAGGCGAAGATATAGAGATTACAAGTATTGGAAATCAATTAAAACTTATTTGTAATGGGGAATTTGCTCATCAAGAAACTGTATTGGGAGAAACAAATAACGGATTAAAGTTTTCTACTACACAATCGCCGGAACTACCAATTCAGGGTGTTTTTTCATTGAAGTATCTTTTACTTTTTACGAAATGTACAAATCTATGTAATCAAATACAATTTTATATTAAGAATGATTACCCACTTGTTATTAAATATGCTGTTGCTTCATTGGGTAGTATTAAATTATGCTTAGCTCCAAATACTTAAATATTCTATATAATAAATGTTATGGATAATAATAATTTTTTTTATCTTATTTTTAATTTATTTACATTTTTTTAAAATAAAAAGATCAAATAAAGATTTTATAATAAAAGAATCTAAAATCCATAATTTTGGATTATTTGTAAATAAAAGTTTTAAAGAAAATGATATCATGATTCATGATTTATTCCCTTATGTAAAAAAAAATAAAACTATCAAAAATAATTTTGATGAAGTTATTATAAAAGAAGGAAAATATATTAATCATTGTCAAAAATCAGTAAATTGTGATATTAAATTTAAAAATAATAAATATTTTTTAATATGTCTAAAAGATATTAAAAAAGGTGAAGAAATATATGCAGATTATGATAATATTAATAAAAAATTTAATTTTATAGCTCCATCAAAAAGTTATTATAAAGAATGTTAATATTCTAATTCATGTTTTTTATATAAAGATTCTTCTAAATTAAAATAAGGTTTTATTTCTTTTACTAATGTTTTAAAGGTTTGTGTATCATTTTTTAACCATATCTTTATAATATTAAATTCTTTTTTGGGGGAAATTGAAATACCATTAATTTCTTCCCATGATTTTTCTTCTTGTATTATATCCTCAGATACAAGTTTTAGAAATAATTTATTCCAAGCATCAAGTATATCTTTTGAAAATACTTTAAAAGATATACAACCACCGAGTCTATTATCGGGATCTTCCCAGGTAGGAAATATATCATCTCTCATTATAAAAAACATTCCATTTTGAAAATGTTGTTGTTCAACATTTGTTTTTAAAAAATGATAATCAAGGAGATTATTTATATTCATAATTTTTTTATAAGATTCTTTTGTCCACTTATTGTCTGTTATCGAATGATACCATAAAGTCCATTTAGATTGAATAGGAAATTTGTTCATTATATATTATATTTTTAATATTTATTTAAATATTTACAAAAAAAATTTTATATAAGTATAATTAAATGAATCTTCTAAGTGTCGGAGTTATAACTGCTTATGTTGTTATTTTATTTTACTACATCAATGATACTGATTACACCAAAATGTTAGGATTAACACTCGTTACTGCTTTAATTATCTGCCAACTTAAGAATACTAATATAGTTGAAGGTGCTAGTTGTAGTTTAAAAAAACCAGAATCTTTTACTAACGGTAATGCCGATACAAATACCCATTCTGGAACAAGTGCCGATGATGTTGATGATGGTAATGGTGAAATGCCTAAAACGAAATTGATCAAACAAAAGAAATCTAAGATAGCTGAACTAGACCTTAAATATAAGATTGGACCTTATGATGGATTATGTTTATCACAGGAAAAAGATATGAATAAACTTATTGATAATAATGTATTAATGAATTATTTAGGCGTCCAAGGTCCTATTCAAAATATTGTATCAGACAATTCATTCTTATCAGGACCACCTGTTGATGGTGATGCTGATTCACCACAAAGATTATTTATGTTCGCAAATAATCCTACATCATTAAATTGCTGTCCGTCAACTTATTCAACAAGTACTGGCTGTGTGTGTACAACAGAAAAACAAAGAGATTATATAAATAGAAGAGGTCATAATCGGTCAGGTCCTGGTGCTTTTTAACGATTTAATAATCTCTGATGAATTTTATCATATGTATTAAAAGCTTTATTTTCATATTGTTGTAATCTTTGTATTCTTTGTTCTTCCTCTTTTTTTTCTCTTAATTGTTGAAGCATATAACTTTTCTGATCTTGTTCAGACATTTCATAAGAAATATTTGTTCTAGATGATTCCATAGCATTTATATCTCTAGGTCTTCCATTATCTTTAAATTGTCTTGTATCTATTAAACAACTATTAGTAAAAGCATCTCTATAATCTCTATAATTTAAACCACCACCTGTATCTCCACTAAAATCAGAAATTTTATTTTGTCCTAGTAAAGATAAAGAATCTTTACCTTTAAAAGAAATATTTACCTCAGGATTTTCATATTTAACTAATTGAGAACCATTTTTCTTTTGTTGATCTCTTTTATATTTTTCAAATTCATGATTAAACATATTTTTATTAAAATTACCATTAAATAATTTTTTTTGTTCTTTATCTTCTAAAGAATTTTTACTCATCCAACCACCATAACCATCATCAAAAGGCGTATCAATTTTATTTTCATTATAAACTTTATTAAATAAATTAACATCAAAATTATCGGTCATATTTACATTGACTTTTCTATCCATATTTTGTTCTGTCATATATTGTTTGCTATTGTCTCTTAAATCATTGTGGGCATGATTATTTTTCATATCATTAATTTTTTTTAAGAGAATAGTATAAGCAATACTTACTTTTTGAAATTTTTCTGCTGAACCTCCCCGATCAGGATGAGTTTTCATAGCTTTTTTAAGATATGCTTTTTTTAAAGTAAGTTCATCAAAATTTTTATCAATACCAAGTATTTCATAAGGATTTAATTTGGGTTTATTTTCTATAAGATTTGTATTTATTGTATTAAAATTATTTTGATTTTTCTGATTACTATGTAATTCATTAAAGAACATATTTGAAGTAGTTCTACTATTTATATTTTGTTTAAGATTCATTTTTGATAAATTATTAATTTGTTCTTGTTGAGCAATTATCATTCTTTTGTATTCATTTAATTGTGTATCGTAAAAATTATACTGATTATTAACATCATTAGATTCGCCTGATTGACTATTACCCATTATTTAATATATTAATATAATAAATATTAAAATATAACATATATATATGGCATGTATTCCTTGTGCTTCAGTAGCAATAGCAAATCCAATAGTAGCTCCATTTGCTATTGCGGGTTACGCTGCTTATAGGTTATCAAAAGGTAAAAAAGGGTCAAAAAGACGAAGAAAAAAAACATCTAAAAGGAAATCTAGAAAAAGATTATCATCAAAGAAATTAAAAAGAAGTTATAAGAAATGTTTAAAAAAATGTTCAAAGAAAAAAATATCAAAAAAGAAAAAATTTACTTGTAAAAGAAAATGTGAAAAAAAGAATGAGAAAAAGTATTTTAAATAAGTTTATTTTTTAATAATATAATTTTATACTATAAATAATATGAAACCTATTATTTACATTTCTAAAAGATGTAGTCATTGTAGAAAATTATTAATGGTCCTTCAACAAAGACCACAATTAAAAGGTCATTATCAAATTGTATCGATTGATGATTCACCTTTTCCTAAAACAGTAAGATCAGTTCCATGTATGATTATTGAAGATAATGTTATTGATTCTAAACAATTATTTGAATATATTTTAAGTGCTGATAATCAACAAAATTCTCAACAAGCTTCTCAGCAACAAGCTTCTCAGCAAGCTCCATCACAAGGGGATGTTGGTGGTTCTTGTTCTGTTGATGAATTAAATGGTATGTGCTTGAATGGATCATGTTTAGAGTTTTCTCCCATTGAAGATAATGTTGATATGAATAATTTTAATATTGATCATTATTCTTATTTAGATGAACCACAGCAAAGTAATCCAAGCATGCCTAAATCTGAACCCGGTTCAGAAAAAAGACAAGTATTTGATAATGATTATGAAAGATTAATGTCTGAAAGAGGTAAAATTAAATGATGCGTAAAATATCTTAAGATATTTTTTATATAAATATAAATATAAATGGATATTCATTCAAAAGCATTACATATTTTTAAGAGTTTTTTAGATGATCTTATCAAAGTTTTCCCGGAATATAAAGAAATTATTTATACAAATTATTCTGAAATCTTATCATTAGAAAATTTATCAGATGATAAAGATAAATTAATTGAAAATTTTCTTAATAATATTGATAAATATAGTAATCAAATAACTGAAAGGGATGAAAGTATTTTTTCTGACGATTTATGTTTATTAAAAGATATTTGTTTTAAGAAAATATGGGATTCTGAAATATCAGATAAAACTAAAGATAATATTTGGAAATATTTACAATCTTTTTGTTTAATTAATATTAATATTAGATCAAATGATAAATTAGCGGAAGCACTTTCAGATATTGAAGATAATAAGAAAATAAAGAAAGGCGTTGCTAAAGATTTAGATAATTATAAAAAAATTAATGAAGATTATAAAAAACAAGAAGCAACTAAAACTGAAGAATTACCTGAAAATATGAAAAAATTTAATGATATTCTTGAAAATACATCTATTGGTAAAATTGCTAAAGAAGTCAGTGAAGAATTAAATATGGATAATATGGATGATGAAGCTGATCTAAGTCAAATGTTTAATCCAGAAAATATGATGAAAATATTTTCAACAATAAGTTCTAAAGTAAATTCTGATACATTTAAAAATGGTGATTTAGAAAAAGAAGCAACTAATATTTGTGGAGATATGAAAGATAATCCTTTATTTTCGCAAATGATGGGCATGCAAGGTTTATTTGGAAATATGATGGGTCAAAATTCTGATTCCGGATCAAATACCATTGAAGAAATTTTAGATCCAAATGTAAAGAAAATTGCTGTAGATTCAAAACATGATCCCAATAAAACAAAACAAAGATTACAAAAAAAATTAGAAGATAAAAAAAAAGCAATTATTAAAAAAGAAGCTTAGTTAAATATTTTTTTTTATATTAATATATTATATTAATGACCCCTTTTTGGTTTGAGAAAATTTCTATTTTATTTGATAAAAGATATCTTTTAGAAATTATCCCTAAAAAAGAATTTGATTTAAGTAGGAAATTAAATGCTTTATTAAGATTTACAATTTATTATTGTTCCATTGTATTTTTATTAGATATGAAGAAAAAACACATGTTATATTTTATCTTAGGTATGGCTATTTTTACTTATATTATTCATAAAAAATACAATGATGCTTTTATTGAAAAAGTTAATAATAAATTAATGAATGATTCGCATGATATGGATATTAATGATTTACAAGAAACATGTAGAATACCCAATAAAGATAATCCTTTTATGAATCCATTATTAACTGATTTTGGAACAAATAAATCTAAACCCGCTTGTGATTCTTACAATAATAAAGGTGTTCAAAGAATAATTGAAGATAATTTTGAAGAAGATTTATATAGAGATGTTAATGATATATTTAAAAATGGTAATTCTCAAAGACAATTTTTTTCTGTTCCAGGAAATTCTGTTCCAAATGATAGGGATACATTTATGAAATGGTGTTATCAAACTCCCCCTACTTGTAAAGAAGGTAATGGTTTACAATGTATGGCGAATCAATCTGGTGAACATAGGGGTATGGGTAGTGGGTTAGCAAATGGTGAAAGTGGGGGAAATTAAATTAATTCTTTTAAAAAATAAAATATATTAAATAATATAAATGACAGAAGTGTTAAGCAATATGTTTGGTGGAAACAAAACGGGTTCTGTTGGATATCATGGCAATATAGTAGGAGATGTTCCTGAAATTCAGTTACAAAAATGTAATGATTTTAAGACAGATTTAGACCCTAAGTTATACAAACAATCAGGAATTATGCATGATCCGGCAACTGCTAATTTAAGATTTGTTCAATCGTTGGGTCCGGGAGCTTATCATTTAGATAATATGTATGGTTGTGAGTGTGGATTAAAGAATGCGAGAGAAGTTCAGCTTTCTCAGCCGGCTATTAATTTTAATGGTGGAGCAGGATGGATGGGTGAAAAGGGGTGTTTAATTGATAATGATAGTAAAAATAGATTTTCAGATTTAACAAATTTAAGATTTATTCATCAATTACCGAATTTACATAATGCCGGATTTTATGGAAAGGGCGATTATAATGTTGATGTTGAATCTGTAATTCAGAATTCTAATATGACTAAGGTTGATAGACCTTGTAATGTATTAAGTGGTGTAACAATTACTAACTTTTTTACACCGATGATACCTAGTTTACAAAAAGAAGTTCAAGATCCTCAACATATTATTCCTGAAGATTCTATGTCATCGTGGGTAAGAGGAGGTCTCCCTAGCAGACAGATTGCTAGAAATGTTGATTATGTAAATAGATGTGAAAGTTTAAGAAATAAAGGTGTTCAATAAATTTATTTTATAATATAATAATATAATAATGGAAGGATATTTGAAGAATTATGAAAGAGAATTATTTACAGAAGCTGAAGGTGTTGCTTTGGGTCCTGGTTTATATAGATTAGATAATGCTCAAAGAAAAAACACTATAGCTTTTCCTTGGGCACCAAATAGTAACATTAATTTAGGTAATACTTTTTTAGAAAATGATTTAAGAGTTGATTTTGAATCAGATTTAAGAAATATAACAAGACATTTAACAAATGATCCTAAAGGTAAATATGTTCCACAAGAAAATGTACCACAAAACCCTAAAACAAATATTTTTGATGGCATTAATGATGGATTCTTTCATATTGAAAGTAGTAGACTAACAAATCCAGCTTTTGATTTAAAGGGTATGACAAAGAACAGATGGATAAATTTGAAGAAAAACCCTCAGGAAAATGTAATTGAACCATTTAAAAGGCAGGGGTTTGATACATATTCTGATTTATTAGACAATCATAGGGATTGTCCTGTTCAACTAACTAAATAAATTTGTTTTAATTAAAGATATTTTTTTATAAATTATATAAATATGGATAAATACTATTTTACAGATACTATTTATCTTAAAGATAACAAACTCTATCATGAAGACAAAAATAATGAAAAGAAAGTTACAAAATACAATTGGCATATTTTATTAAGTGAATGGGGGTGGGAAAAATTAAATATTCGTTGGATTAAGAAATTAAATAGTTATTTAAAAGAAAATCCTAAAAATTCTCATTTCGGTGTAATCGATTGCGGTGGTGAAGGCGATTGTTTATTTCATTGTTTAGCATATTCTCTTAAATCAAAAGATATATTTGATATTGATAAACAATTAGATGTTTTTGATTTAAGAAAATTAGTAAGTGAATCAATTAATTATGAAAAATATCAAGAAATAATAACTATATATAAGATTTTAGCTGATTCTGATGATTTTCATGAAGGTTGGGATCCATATAATATTGATTTTGATGAATTTAAAGAAAAATTAATTGATGGAGGGGATAATTATTGGGGTGATAATATTTTAATAAATATTATAAAAGAAAAATTGAATATTAATATTGTTATTTTAAACTCAAATAGTATAACAAATCAATATAATTATTATCCTTTAATGTATGATTTTGATGAAAATGTAGACACTATTATATTATCATATGAAGATGAAATACATTTTAAATTGATAGGCTATTTTGATAATACTATGATAACTTGTTTCAATAAAACAAATATGCCAGAAGAAATATTAAAAATGATAAAATTTATGAGATAAATAAAAAAAATTAATATATTACAATATAAATATGGAAGCAGTGGTTTTAATTGGATTATTAGGTGCTGGATATTTACTAAATAAAGATGATAAAAAAAATCCCGTTACAAATAATGTTAATAAAGAAATAAGTTTTCCAAGTATGGATAATACATATGAATCAAATCATTATAATAATACGGAAAAAATAGTAAGACAATTAGCAGAAGATAATTTTGAAGCATCATATAGACCTAGTAATATTGTAAATAATCAAAAAGTTGTCAATAATACAAAATTAGATGTTCCGGAAAAAGATTTACAAGATATGAACAATTATACATATAGTACAGCTACTGAAGGTTTTATTAATAATCAAGAATTTTTAACAAATGATCAAGGTATTAGCGTTGCGCCTTTTTTTAGATCACAACCACCAAATATAAATTTCGATGATTCAGCTATGTTAAGTAGATCACAAGGTCGCAATGATTATTATCAAAATAAATCAGAGATACCCAATCTTGGTGATTTTAATATGAGACAAGAAACTAATGGAAATAATTTTGATAGAAGACAAGAAATGGAAAATTATAATGCTTCTATACCAACTGGTTCTTCTATGAATAATCAGTTACCATTCGCACAAGAACTTGTTGCTCCAATAGATGATAAAAGTAATTTTAACAGAGAAGTTGGTAATATGATCTATCAAAGATCTAATACTGATGCCATTAGAACATTAACTAATCAAAAAATATCTTATGATGGTAAAATTCTTGCTGGTAAAGGTCATGAACACAGAGGTAAGATTGGAGATGTTTTTAAACATAATCCTGAGAAATTTTATGATAATAATCCTGATAAATGGTTTGTGACGAATGGTGCTTTCTTAGCTAAATCTGAGAGACCCGAACAAATGTTATATGATACCAATAGAACTTATTTTAATAAAGGTGAATTTGGACCAGCTGCTCCTGCTGTTCAAGAAAATGCTGAATTCAGAAGTAATTACAGAAAATCCGATAGACAACAATTAGGTTCGGATACAAGCCGTAATGTTGGTTCTGAAGTTCCATTGGTTAGTACTGATATACAAAAAGCTGGTTATCGTGCCGTTCCAACTGAAAGACAAGTAACAGGATTAAGAACATATGATAGTAATTTAAGAACCGAAGTAGGATCCCAAACTGTTGGTGTTCAGGACCATATTAAGAAAACATTAAAACAAAGTACTATTAATCCTGCTAATAATGGTTATCTTGGGAATAATGTAGATTCTACTACACAAAGACAATATGATTCTGTTAGAGTTACTAAAAAGCAAAGCACTATTGAATCTGCCAATAATGGTTATTTAACTGGACCAAGTGTCTTAACGCAAAAACCTTTTGATTCTCCTGAATGGACTACTAAAGATTCAACACACTTTGATTACATGGGTAATGCTGGTGGTTATGTTAAGGGTAATATGCAACATGATAATTTCATGAATGCTGAAACGAACCCTACAAAAGAAATTATTTCACAAGGTAGAGCTCCAACTCTTAATAATGTTAAGGTTGCGAATGGGATGGATAAAATCAATATTGATATTAAGAAAATGGATAATGATATTATGAATCACCGATTAAATGGTGTTGATAAAGTTTATGGAGAAATCCCACAAGATAATACTTGCCAATTAACAACTACTAAAGATAGATTAGATGATGAATCAATTGCTAATAGAATTGATCCTAGTTTATTAAATCCATTTAAACAAAATCCTTACACACAACCTTTAACATCTTTTTCTTATTAAATATTTAAATAATATATAATATATAGTATTAAAAATGGGAGGTGGTTATATTCAATTAGTTGCTTTAGGTGCTCAAGACATGTATATAACAGGCAATCCACAAATATCTTTTTTTAAAGCAGTTTATAGAAGACATACAAATTTTTCTATAGAATGTATACAAATTCAACACGCTGGGACTATCTCAGAAGGTGGTGGTATTTTAGATTTCAAAGTAGGAAGACATGCTGATTTATTATATAAAACTTATTTAGAAATTGATTTCCCTGAACAACCAGGTATTCAATCAACAGGGTATATTAATTATACAAATTCTACTGCAAATGCTCTGATTAAGAAGATAGATATGGAGATAGGTAATAAATTAATTGACAGACATTACGGAATGTGGTATGATATCCGTAATGAAATATATGAAAAACAATTTTATGAACATTATTTAACAAATAAACAAGTAAATGCTAATACAGAAATAGCAAATTATGAACAAACAACATTACCACAATTAAAAGTTTATTTACCATTTCATTTTTGGTTTTGTAATAATCCAGGTTTAGCTTTACCATTGATAGCTTTACAATATCATGATGTTGATTTTAAAGTAACATATAGAGCTTTAAAACATTTAATTGTTGGGGCTGGAACTATATCAAAAAATAATGATCCAAATGATCAAATAAATAATTTAAATGAATTATCATTAACACCACCAAGTATTAAATTATGGGCAAATTATATATATTTAGATACAGAAGAAAGAAAAAGATTTGCTCAAAGTTCACATGAATATATGATAGAACAAATACAAATCCAAGAAACTAATTTTACAAATAATATACCATTACAATTTAATCATTCAATAAAAGAATTATTTTGGGTTGTTCAGCATACAAATGTTGTTACAGAAACAACAGATACAACTAAAATTGATTTTTCAAATAATATACCAACAGATACTCATTTTGGAGAACATGGAAATGATTATTTAAATTATAATTGCGATGATTCAAAAGTATCATTTAGGTCTTATTTATATCTAGATACACAATATGATCATTTTGGTAAATGTAAATTAGTTGTAAATGGTATTGATAGATTTGATCCTCAACCAGCTGTTTATTTTAGAAGTATTTTACCTTTTAATCATAATCATAGAATTCCTGATAAATATATTTATATGTATTCATTTGCTATTAAACCAGAAGATTATCAACCAAGTGGTTCATTTAATTTTTCAAAGGTAGATTCAGCATCATTACAATTTTTAGATGGAGAAGTTAATAGTAATTATAAAATAAGTATTTTTGCTTTGAATTATAATGTTTTAAGAATAATGAGTGGTATGGGTGGGCTATTGTTTAGTAATTAGTTTAAACAGAGAATGTTAATTTACATATAATCATTATAATTTTTCAATGATATTGCGAAAGAATTTGCAGGAGAGGAACTAGTTGAATCACGAACAAGAAAAGTCCAGTTTGTATTTAAAATATTCACATTATTAGCAGATGATGTTGATGTATTTGTGCGACGATAATATCTTGGAAGTACAAAATGTCTCTGTTTTAAAGTAGAACTACTACCATCTGTTGCTATATCAGCTGCTATATCACCCAAAGTACAATTTGTGGCATCACTAAATATGTTAACAAATCCATTATTGGCACTAACATTATCCAAACCATCTGATCGTTTATGTAAAAAAATTCTTAATTTTTGATGCTCGGCAGGGGCAAACGAACGGGTTGTGTCCGCAGGAAAATATGTTATTTCATAAATCAGATCCATTCCACTTGCTTCACCATTTCCAATTATAAAATTTCCGCCGCTGGTACCAGCTCCATTACTCAAAGTGTGCTTTACGGTGCCATAACCACTAAGATTAAAAGCGGTACTACCACCGACAGCGGTGGACGAATTACCTCCATTTGAGCCACCACCATTATGAAAAGTTGTTTCGTTCCCTACATGTGGAAGCCCAATTATATTATTACTCGTCAATTGCTTCGGGAATCCAGAATACCCAGTTAATTGAAGCCAAAGTACTGTTGACTCACCATTATGATGAACGGAAGAATCACTGGAGGAGGAGTTATTTCTCGGGACGAATCCACTCGCTGCCGTTGACTCCGTTGTGCACATTTTATCACCATATGGATCTAAATAAGAAAAAGAATTCTTTAATCCAACTACAACCCTTTTTCTAATTGCTATACCCGTGTAGCCGCCAGTATTTTCATCAGTATTACTTCCGTCTCTCCAAAATTCATCCAAACTAAAACCTAAAATTGTAGATTCTTGATAAGTAAAACCGGGTAAAACCGAACTTGATGTATGCCAAACGGAAGGATCAGTTGGCGCACCATTGAAGTTATTATGACCAGGAGTTCCAACATCAGAAAATATAATATTTGGAACATCATTTTCCGGTTTATTTGTTAAATATATTGAATTCAGACCTATATTAGACATATTATAGCTAGAGAGTCCAGTTGACCATCCACCTGTAATATTATAAGATGCTAATTTCCTTCCAGGTTCAACCCAAAAAATAACACCTCCACTTCCTGTGCTAAATGGTCCACCACGATTATTACTGTGGGCGGCGATGGCAGGGGAAGCAACAGAGGGGTCGAGTGACCCTCCCCGATTCCCATAACCTTTATTTATAAGAACAGGAATTTTGCTATTATTACTGGAACCACCATGCATTTTATATAATGATTCTTCATATCTCCATATACTGTTTCCACAATTTAAGCAAGCTGAACAAGGCGCACCATTATGAATCAAATAACTATTTGCAAAATAATTATAAATTGAATTCACTTCTAAATTAAAAACTTTAACACGTTCTTTTATTAAAATTATTGTTTCTATTTTTTCAAAAATATTAAATTCTGTAAATAAATAATCTCCTATTTTCAAATTAAAAACTTTTGTCCAATAATATGTATTATCTCTTTTAGCTAATACAATATGATCACCAGTAATTTTTAATCTATCATTAATAGCAAAATATTCATCTGCTGTATTTTTCCAAATATTTTTAACATAATCTTTTTTTATAACACCTGAAAAATCATTTGTCTTTAATTTTACAAGGACATCATACTTTTGACTTCTTTGTAAAGTGTTTAAATCAAAAGAAAGAACTTCTTCGCCAGCTTTTATTTGTTCAATTGGTAAAGAATTTCCATTAGTAAGAGATATTTTAGTTCCAGCTATCACACAAAATCTGGACATTTATATTATATAATTTATAAAATATTTGAGTATCCTGAACATAATTCACACATATGATGAACTAAATAATCTTCAGCAAAATAAGTTGAATCATTATCTACCTCAAAATTATATACGTTAATTTCTTCTTCTATTAATTTGATAGTATCAATAATTTCATAATTACCATCTGATTTCATTAATTCATCATTTATTCTTAAATTCACAGCATGTGAAAAATAATATTTATTTTCTCTTCTAAAAAACATTATATGTCCGGGTGTAACTTTTAATTTATCATTAATTATTAAATATGTTTGTGTAGGATTAATCCATATATTTCTAATACCTGAATCAGAAAATTCACCAATTAATTTATCTTTTTTCCATTTTATAATTTCTTCTTTATTTCTTATATTATCCAATCCATTAATTTTATAAGTTAAAACATCATCGGCTAATGTTAAATCTTCAATATTTTTATAAGTTCTATCTGATAATGTTATTTTTGTTCCTTTAAGGAAACAGACATTTGCTAGTTGAGCAAATTTAACATAATTATCAGTTGCATCCCAAACCAATACGCGATCTAGTGTGGTATCTACTGCATAACTAAATGTTAATCTAGTTCCACCAGTAATATCTGTAGCTATTGTATTATTGATAACAAATACTGTATCCGCTGTAGTAATTGATGTTATTAATGAATTATCAGGGATATTTGTCCCTGTTACTCCCATTCCTATTTGAAGAGGTAGTGATGTATCTGCTGAAAGAGTAATTGTACTTCCTCCTGATGATATATCAGCCGTTTGAGTTGTTTGTGTAAGTATATCACTAAATGTTATTGTAGTGCCTGCTGTAATATTAGAAGTAATAAGGTTATTCACAGTAAACTGGGTACCGACCGGTACAGACGCCGGTACCTGAGTAATTGCTGTTATAAATGAATTAGCAGCAACACCGGGTCCTGTTACTCCCATACCTACCCTAAGAGTCTTTGGTGGATTTCCTGAAAGAGTAATATACGAAGTGGGCGATGTTATATTAGTCCCATGAGTTGTTTGTGTAAATGTATCAAATCCTGTATCAAAAAAAATCTCCCCATTCGTTCCTGTTATTTTTGTTTTACCTGTTGTTACATCACTACCAAAATAACCATCTTTAAATCTATAACTCGAAGAACCTAAATCAACTCCATTATCATCAGCTGGTAACCATTTTACGGTGTCTGTATTACCCAATAAAACTGTATTGCTATCGGCTGCAGCGGGAACAATCCCCCCACTCGTCCCGTCGCCGTGTCCTATAATTATAGAGTTTGAATGTGTGGAATCGCAATTAGCATTATGACCTATACAAATATTATTATTATTACTGGTGAATATATTAAACCCTGATCGATAACCTATACAGATATTATATTGCGATGTTGAAATACGCGAACCGGCATAGTAACCAATTCCTATATTATATTCCCCAGTTGTACAATTATACAAACTATTATTTCCAATACCTACATTTTTATCACCTTCTGTTAAGTGATTCAAAGACTGTCTTCCAATACCTACATTTTCATTACCACTTGTTAAGTTATTAAAAACTTCTACACCAATACCAGTATTATCAGAAGCAGAAGAAAGTATTCCTGTTGTTGTATTTCCTATAAGTAAAGAGTTTGAAAAATTAGATCCTCCAAACTTAACATCATCTAATCCATCTAATGAATTAGCCGCCCATGATAAACTTATTGTTGCATTAGCTATTGATGATATTTGTAAGACTTGATTAGAAGAACCTATAGTACTAGGAAAAGCTATATCATAAGTAGATCCCATTGGTCGCAGATACCCGAAATAGATTGATCTTTGAAAAAAACCATCTTTAAAACTATAATCTGAAGAACCTAAATCAACTCCATTATCATCAGCAGGTAACCATTTTGTTGTATCTGTATTACCAATCATAACAGTATTAGAACCATGACCTGATAAGGCTGTATTAGCACCACTACCAATAACAATTTCATTTACATTGGTTGCCGCTGAAGGTTGAGCATAATGCCCAATACAAATATTTGAATTACCGGTAGTGATATTTAGACCTGAGTAATTACCTAATAATGTATTCATTTTACCTGTTGATCCATTTATAGCATTACCACTTTGATTACCTATTGCTGTATTAAATGAGCCATCGGAAGCAGTGCCTGCCGCATGTAAAGCACCATATCCAATAGCTGTATTTCCCCCCCCTTCAGTAATATCTTCCAATGATTCATGACCCACAGCGGTATTCCTATCACCGGTAGTAATATTACTTAAAGAAGTTTTTCCTAAAGCAGTATTGTCTGTACAAGCACCACCAGATATACTACCAGGAATATTTCCTATAAAGATATTCGTGGTACCAACAATACTAGCATCAGTTAATCCATTTAATGAAGTAGCACCACTACTGCTTTGTGCCACCCATGATAAAACACCACTCCCATCTGTTTGTAATACCTGATTTTGACTTCCGTCAGCACTAGGAAAAACAAATGAATAAGCACTACTGGCACCAGAAGCTTCATTTAATGTTAAATAACTACCAATTTTAATTGTTCCTTGAAAATAACCATCTTTAAAACTATAATCTGAAGAACCTAAATCAACACCATTATCATCAGCAGGTAACCATTTTAATGTATCTGTATTACCCAATACAACAGTATTATCATCTAATGCACTGGGAGCCTGACTACTATCTGTGGATGTCCCAATAAGTATAGAGTTTTGCTGGTTAGCACCACATACAGCATTAATACCTATACAAATATTTTTATCACCTGTTGTTGTAAGGTTACCAGAATAATTTCCAATAGCTATATTATTTGTACCATCTGTTAAATTATTTAAAGAAAAATGTCCTATTGCTGTATTCTCACTACCTGTTGTACAATCATATAAACTACGATTACCAATGGATATATTTGGTTGATTGGCAGTGCCACTTCCTGTAGTAAGGCTATTTTGCGCATTATGCCCAATTGCTATATTATCACCCATATCACCGGTAGTAAGGTTAAAATGTGCATCACTCCCAATTGCTATATTATAATTTGATTCACAATTATTTAGAGCGTATTTCCCTATTCCGATATTATTTGTTATATCAGTTGCTGTCGAGTATCCCGCCGCCTTGCCTATTATAACATTATAAGTGCCTGTTTCTATAAGCCTACCTGCATCTTCACCAATTACTACATTGTGGGATCCTGTTGTTAAATTTTGTAAACTACGTGTACCAAAAGCACAATTTTCTTGACCAGTAGTTAAATATTTAAGAGATCCATAACCTACAGAAGTATTATTATATCCCTCAGTTAATGCATTAAAAACATCATTACCTACACCTACATTTCTAACTCCCGAAGTTAATGCATTAAAAACACCTTTACCTACACCTGTATTTTCAGTTGCCGCATTTAGAGTTCCAGTTGTTGAATGACCTATAAGTAAAGAGTTTGTAAAATTTGCGACAGTAGTGGCGCCATCAAAAATCACATCACTTAAATCATTTAATGAAGTAGTTGCCCATGATAAAGTTCCACTCCCATCTGTTTGTAATACCTGATTATCTGTTCCTGTATTTGCAGGTAAATCAAATGAATAATCGGTTGTCCCTGCTGATGTTAATGTTAAATGATCAATTTTAACACTGGTATTAGCTGTAATAGTTGTCCCTGTAATAGCTGCTGGTGTGGTCCCTCCTACAATACCGTCTAAATTACCAGCAAAATTAGTAGCTGTTATATTTCTCAAAGTCCCTATATCTTTATTAGCATCAACAACCAATGCCTTCGACACCTCAACCGTTCCGGCAGTGACGCCTATGAGCGCTGGAACTTGTAAATGTCTATCAGAACTACTTAATTCAATTGTTTCATTATCAACATGTATCGTTTCTGCCCCGCTAAAAGCTGTAATAACAATAGCATTTGCATTTGTGTGATCTATTGTAAAATCCCCACTCCAAATGTTACTAGTTAAACCCATATGTTCATTTGAAAAAACAAAAGAATGATTTTTATTCATACCATGAGCCCCTTGTAAAATATAAGCATAATCACCGGGGCGAATATCGCCGACATTATGGGTAGTATCATCTTTTACAAACATAGAATTAACATCACTAGTTCTCCTTAAAACAGGACGATCATCTGTATTTTGATTTGCTGTTAATATCGTTAATACACCATCACCACCCATACCAGCGTGGTTTGTACAGTAATAATTTAAAGTTGCTTCAGAATTGTCGGGAATAAATTGAGACACGCCATCAGTACCTGGTGTTCCTGTAGCTGTTACACCTATGTTGTGGATTGTTCCATTTGTCGTAGAAAATCTAAAAGGATGGCCGCTGCCGTTACCATTACTACTATCAGATTGATCAAATCTATATGTAAACCCCCGAACAAGAGTTAGATTAGGTGTTTCTTCGCCGTTAATAAAATATTTATTATTACCCGATACACTAGCAACTGTTACATAGTAGGTTATATGTGTGCTAATAAATTCATGGATATAATATATACCATTTTCATTAAGATTTCTTTGGTTTTTAATAAATATTCTACTGGCTTCGCTTTCAGTTGAAGAAGATTTAATTATATTATCGGGGACATTAGTAGCACTGGTATCTGTTACAATTTCAATACCATCTAATTGATAAACTAGATTACTGGAAGTTAGTGTAAATGATAAAGAATCTGTAAATCCTGTTAATGTATTACCATTTTCATCTTGTGATGAATTATTGAAGGTCAGAGGTTCATTATCCGCATAACCATTACCAGAACGAACACATGTGGTAGTATTTGTTCCATTCGCATCAGTTATAACAATTTTAAAAAGGGCAGTTTTATTATTTCCATTTGGTGTCATATAATGTGTCCCAATGGTAAAATTACTACCAGAAGGAGTATTAGTATAATCTTGATAATAATTATATGTTGATGAAGTTGAATAAGATTTAATACCTGTTTTTCTAAAATTATTACTACTTCCAAAATCTACAGTTAATGTTGAGGTATAATCAATCCCACTTGATGAAAAATCATGATCATATGAACTTGTTATATTTTCTGTTGTTCCGACAAGGCAAGGCTCAAGTATATGTAATCCCTCAGCAAAGGCATCAACATATTCTTTATTAGCAGCGTGTGTAGAAACTGTTGGTTGATCAGGGATATTTACATTTTGACCACTCGGAACAGAAATACTACCACCAGTTGTAGTAATATTACCTGTTGTAGATAAATTATCATCGCCAAAAGATATATTTCCTCCGGAATCTATTATACTCCCACTTGAGATAGTAAGATTACCAGTAGATATTGATGTGGCACCTGTAACTACACCGGCATCTATATTAATGGTTCCATCAAGGACTATAGCTGAACCCGTATTTGGTGTAATATTAATTGCGCCTGATGTTGATGAAATTGTATTTACATCAATTCTTATATTATCAATATTTAATTGATTAGCTGTGACTGCTCCAGAAGAAATTGTCGCTGTTCCATCTGTTAATGAACCGCCTGTGACTGCTCCTGTAGCTGTTATATTACCAGAATTAACTGTTCCATCAAAATGTCCGTCTTTGAAACTAACACTTGAAGAACCTAAATCAGTTTGATTATTTGTGTGTGGAATAATCTCATTTATATTAGTATCGGTAAATTGTATTATTGTATTTGATGCTGTAGAAACATCGCTTAACCCGTTTAATGAAGTAGCACCTGTGTTTGGATTATACCATTCTAATGCTGAACCATTATATCCTAACAACTGAGTTGATGCAGCTGTATTAGCTGATGATATTTTAGCAAAGGTTACAGAATCATCTGCTATCTTAGCTGTTGTTACATTTAGATCTGCTATTTTATCTGTTGTTACATTAGAAACTGCTATCTTAGCCGTAGTTACATTTAGATCTGCTATTTTAGCTGTTGTTACATTAGCATCTGCTATTTTAGCTGTTGTTACATTGGCATCTTCTATTTTAGCTGTTCTTACGGCATTTGCTGCTAATTTGCCATCAGTTACAGAACCTGTTGCTAATTTTGCATCTGTTACGGCATTAGCTACTATTTTATTTGTTGATACAGAATCAACAGCTAATTTTGATTCTGTAACATTAGCATTTAAGATTTTAGCTGTTATTACAGAATCAGTAGCTAATTTTGTTGATGTTACATTTTCATTAAGGATTTTATTTGTTGTTACAGAATCATTCGCTAATTTTGCTACTGTTACACTGGCATCAAGAATTTTAGCTCCAGTTACAGCATATGATGCTAATTTATTTGCAGATACAGAACTATCAGCTAATTTTGATTCTGTAACATTAGCATTTAAGATTTTAGCTGTTGTTACAGAATCAGTAGCTAATTTTGTTGATGTTACATTTTCATTAAGGATTTTATTTGTTGTTACAGAATCATTCGCTAATTTTGATTCAGTTATCCCTGTATCTTTTACTTGAAGATGTCTATCTGAACTACTTAATTCAATTGTTTCATTATCAACATGAATACTTTCAGCTCCAGTAAAACCTACAAATACAATTGAATCGGGATCAGTATGATCTGTATAAACACTTGGATCAGTATTATTATATGACCAGGAAATTTGTTCCCCAACATGTTCATTTGTCATTACAAAAGCATGATTTTTATTTGATTCATGAATACCATCACTAATATAACCAAAATCACCTGGACGAATATCTCCATCAGGATTATTTGATTCATGATAAATTGAATCAAAATCATTAGTTCTATTAAAAGTATAAGTAGTAGAATTATAAGCTGAAATATAATAAATACCATTTTCATGAAGATTTGTTTGATTTTTTATCATTATTCTTGAAGCCTGAGTTTCTGTATTACTATATTTAACAACATGTTCTTTACTTCCCAGATTGCTGTCGCCGGCATCTACAATTTGTAATCCATCGAATTGAAAACAAAGGTCACCATTATGAACAATATATGTTATTCCAGAACTTGTTCCATCAGCTTTATTTATTGTTACTGTATCGCTGACTGCATATTTTTGTCCTGCTATAACACATGTTATCGTAAAGCTACCATTAGCTTCAACATCAACATCAAATACAGCACCTATACCCGCATTATTACTTGTTGATGTAAGATTTCTATGATGTGTTCCTATAGATAAATTTGTAGTACCGGATGGCGTGCTATTTAATGTCCCACCCGTTATCCCAGTTTTTAATGTTCCATTTACGGATACAGCCCCATTACCGATTTCCTGACCAGTGACGGCAGCAAAATTAATAGTAAATGTTCCAGTATAATCTAAATTAGTTCCTGTAGAAGTATAGGTTCCTACAAAATTACTAAATGATGCTACTAAACAAGGTTCTAAAATGTGTAATCCTTCGGCAATAGAATCAACATAGGATTTATTAGCAGCGTGTGTAGAATTTGTTGGTTGATCGGGGATATTTACATTTTGGCCACTCGGAACAGAAATACTACCAGATGAAGTAATGGAACCGGACTGAATAGTCCCTGTTCCGATATCAATATTACCAGTAGATGTAATATTACCATCCATAGTTAAATCATGTAAAGTCGCTATATTTCTACTAGAATCAACAATCAATACTTCACTCGCGGTTACTATTCCAGCTGTGGGTAATAATTTTGCTGCGGTGACATTACTATTAAGTATTTTATCTGTTGTTACAGCATCTGTTGATAATTTATCATTTGTTACAGAACCATCAGCTAATTCATTAGCTGTTACGGCATTATCTGCTAATTTACTATTGGTTACAGAACCTGTTGCTAATTTTGCATGTGTTACGGCATTATCTGCTAATTTACTAGTGATAACAGAATCATCACTTAATGTTAATACCCCTGTATTACTTATAGATGCATTCCCAGATACACCACTATAGACATTATTTTTAAGATTATCAAACCGAATTTTTTTGTTCCCAGCTCCATCATGAAGTAATAAATTATCTGTATCAGCAAAAACATCTGTTTTTTCTGTTAGTCCTGTAATAACATTATCATTTAACATGCTACTCTCAACAGAATTAGCAGCCAATGTTAAAGCCCCTGTATTGCTTATACTAGCATCACCAGTTACACCACCATATACAGAACTTCTTATATTTTCAAAACTAACTTTTTTGTTTCCAGTTCCATCATTGAATAAAAAATCATCTCCTAGATCAATTGGATCTGTACCATAATCATTTAAACCTGTTATAACATCACTAGCTAATTTTTCATGTGTTATAGCACCATTAGGTATATCTGAACCTTGTAATGATCTATTCTGGAAAACAGTGGTATTACTATCATAAACAAGGAAATCATTATCACTAAGACTATTTGTTGTAACATCATTCAATTCACCGATAGTTGATGCTCCACCACCTCCACCTGTTCCCCATGTTAAATTACGGATATTATTACTAACACTATTTATCTTAAGAACTTCACCTGTAATTCCACCTGAACTTGGTAAATTCCAAACATAATTATCTGTCCCTGAATAATTTATCTTAAGTTTAGTATTTTCTGTGCTACTACTGATTGTTAAATCTTTACCAGTAATACTTCTCCGTTCAGTATTATTGCCAAAAGGTGTCGTAATCGGCATATTATTATATTAATATACATTTTTAATTTTGGAGTATAAAACTTAAAAATAAAATGTTTATTATGAAAATAATGGATGAAAACAATACTTCCATCTTTACTCAGGCGAAGATTGAGTATACCCAGCAGTTAATTGATGTCTTAACACCAAACATGTTTGATGGTATGAAATCAATTTATGATGAATCAAAAGTT
>Ga0209533_1000622_pt1 | contig 33527 bp, 30 predicted proteins | sample COG_04_FD_184748 | JGI IMG/M metagenome (GOLD analysis project Ga0209533, IMG submission 184748) | Pelagic Microbial community sample from North Sea - COGITO 998_met_04 (SPAdes) (version 2) | ecosystem: Environmental > Aquatic > Marine > Neritic zone/Coastal water | place: Helgoland, sampling...
GTAGGGATGCACTTCCAAGCCACTTTTCTCAGCATCACGCAAAATAATCTTCAATAATTTTAAGAGCTGACCGCAGTAATTATCACTATACTGCTGTTCAATTTTTAGAAAACGCGTAAAAGATTCGGCGGTATATTTATCTATAGAACATAAATATAATTTCTCTGATTTCTCAAGTTCATAGGCTTTTACAATCCGAAACAAAGATTTATAGGTCCGAATTGTATTGTGTGCCAAACCCACCGTTCCATATCTTTGCACTCTTTTTGTGGTAGAATTTGAAATAAAATGTTCTAAATAGTCTAAAAATAAGATGGAATTCTCTATTTTTAAACGTGTATTTGAAGCCTTTATTTGTGGTTTTTTATAGAAATTAACGCGCATATAACGTATGTTATTTTAATTATTTAACATGAATATAACTTGTAAATATTTGTAATTTAACAAAATATGAGCTAAATTATAACAAGTTATCCTATTTAAATATACGTTATTTATTTAAAATATAAAAGTTAAAATGCTTGTTTTTAAGGGGTTAGGTCGATTTATTTTTGAAAAGACTACGGACTGTAGTCATTAAAAATATTACTTTTAAAAGCAACTAAATTCTTACTAATATTTGGAAATTCAAAATAGAAATTTAGTATGTTATTTTTCTTAGCGTTTAACTATTTAAAAGCACTTAATTATTTCTATTCTTTTTAAATTAAAACACAGGCGTTTCTTTTTAGAACACCTAAAAATGAAGTTAGGTATGAATTCGGATCATTGTGTTTGTTTTTTGTTTTCAGTTAGTTTACATTTGATGGAACTAGATAAAGTCTTTTTTCTAGGAGGTAATACCTTAATGATAGCGTAATGAAAGGAATAATTTTAGCAGGTGGCAGTGGAACGCGATTATATCCTTTGACAAAAGGGGTGTCGAAGCAACTATTGCCAGTATATGACAAACCTATGATTTATTATCCGCTATCGGTATTAATGTTTGCGGGCATTAAAGAAATTTTAATTATTTCTAAACCAGAAGATTTGCCAAATTTTGAAAAGCTTTTGGGTACTGGAGAGGATTTAGGAATACAGTTAGCATATAAAGAACAGGCAAGGCCCGAGGGCCTGGCGCAGGCATTTATTATAGGAGCCGATTTTATTGGAAATGCTGCTGTATGTTTAATTTTAGGGGATAATATATTTTACGGCCAAGGTTTTTCTGAAACCCTGCAAAATGCAAAAGAAAATATTAAAAAAGGCAAGTCTACTGTGTTTGGCTATTATGTAAATGATCCAGAAAGGTATGGTGTTGCCGAGTTCGATAGTAATGGCATAGTGGTCTCTATAGAAGAAAAACCTGCAATACCAAAATCTAACTATGCAATAGTTGGTTTGTATTTTTATACCAATGAAGTAGTTCAAATAGCAAAGAATATTACACCTTCTCAAAGAGGAGAGTTAGAAATAACAGACGTAAATCAGGCTTATTTAAAAAGTAATAATTTAAGAGTACAACTCTTAGGTAGAGGTTTTACTTGGTTAGATACAGGTACACACGCTTCTTTAATGGAAGCCGGTCAGTTTATAGAAACCATAGAAAAAAGACAAGGATTGAAGGTAGCTTGTTTAGAGGAAGTTGCTTACAACATGAAGTATATAAACAAAGAACAATTAAAAAAACTAGCAGAGCCCTTAAAGAAAAATGAATATGGTCAGTATTTATTAAAACTAGCTGAATAAAAGAATGAAATTTATTAAAACAGAAATACAAGACCTTTATGTGATAGAACCTTCCGTTTTTGAGGATGAAAGAGGTTATTTCTTGGAGTCTTTTAATCTAGAAAAGTTTCAAGAAAATATAGGGCCTGTGAAATTTGTACAGGACAACGAATCTAGGTCTTCTAAAGGGGTTTTAAGAGGATTGCATTTTCAGAAACCTCCATTTAATCAAGCCAAGTTGGTGCGGTGTATAGAGGGGCGGGTGCTGGATGTTACAGTAGATATTAGAAAGGGTTCATTTACGTATGGAAAACACGTAGCTATAGAATTATCTGGAGAAAATAAAAAACAAGTATTTGTTCCTAAAGGTTTTGCACACGGATTTTCTGTGTTAAGTGAATCTGCTGTGATTAGCTATAAAGTAGACAATAGGTATGCACCTGAATATGATGCCGGAATTCGTTTCGATGATGAAGCCTTGCAGATCGATTGGGGCTTAGCTCAAGAGGAAGTTCAATTATCAGAAAAAGATAAAGATTTACCGTCTTTTAAAGATTTAGATTCCCCTTTTAATTTTTAAAGAGATGAACATACTAGTTACAGGATCTAATGGGCAGTTGGGCTCAGAAATAAAAGACGTTGCAGCAAGCTATAAAAGCTTTTGTTTCTTTTTTATGGATTTGCCAGCATTGGACATTTGTAACAGCAGTGAATTAGATATTTTTATTGCAAAAAATAAAATAGATACCGTTATTAATTGTGCGGCCTATACAGCGGTAGACGCAGCAGAAGAAAATGCAGTAATTGCCGAACAAGTAAATGGAGCAGGTGTTTTGAATTTAGTGCATGCACTAGCAAAAGTAAACGGGAAACTAATTCATATTTCTACGGATTATGTTTTTGATGGGAATGGTTTTTTACCCTACCAAGAGTCAGATAAGACAAACCCCATGGGTGTTTATGGTAAAACAAAAAGAAATGGAGAACTGGCAGTAATCAACGGTGATATTGATGGGATTGTGATTAGAACTTCTTGGTTGTACTCGGCCTATGGTACTAATTTTGTAAAAACAATGCGAAGACTCGGTAAGGAAAGAAATGAATTAGACGTTATTTATGACCAATTAGGTACACCAACGAATGCATCTGATTTGGCAAAAACCTGTCTAGATATTCTTGCTTACACTAAAGAAATGAATATAAATACTAAAGGGAATGTCTATCATTATTCGAATGAAGGTGTTGTCTCTTGGTATGATTTTGCAAGGGCTATTATGGATTTAGGTGAGGTAGACTGTAAAATAAAGCCTATTGAAACAAAAGACTATCCTACTTTGGCAAAAAGACCGCATTATTCGGTTTTAAATAAATCAAAAATTAAAAAAGATTTTGAAATTAAAATTCCCTATTGGAGAGATTCTTTAGCAATATGTATTTCAAAATTGGAGAAAATATAAAATGAAATTTAAAAAAAACATTTTAATTACTGGAGGTGCTGGTTTTATAGGTTCGCATTTGGTGCGGTTATTTGTGAATAAATATCCGAATTATCAAATTATTAATATGGACAAATTGACGTATGCAGGAAACCTGGGAAACTTAAAAGACATCCAAGATAGCTCTAATTACACCTTTGTTAAATGTGATATTTGTGATATTAAAAAAGTAAAACAGGTTTTTATAGATTATAAGATTGATTCGGTCATTCACTTAGCGGCAGAATCGCATGTAGACCGTTCTATTGAAGATCCATTTTCCTTTGCTCAGACCAACGTAATGGGAACACTTAGTTTGTTACAAGCGGCTAAAGAATATTGGGGTACTGACTTTGCAAATAAGTTATTTTATCATGTTTCAACAGACGAAGTGTATGGCTCATTGGGTCAAGAAGGCTTTTTTACAGAAGAAACAGCCTATGCTCCTCATTCTCCCTATTCGGCATCCAAAGCTTCTTCAGATCATTTTGTTAGAGCTTTTGCAGATACCTATGGTATGCCTACAGTAATATCTAATTGTTCAAATAATTATGGTTCGTATCAGTTTCCAGAGAAATTAATTCCGTTATTCATTAACAACATTATAAATAATAAGTCCTTACCTGTCTATGGAAAAGGAGAAAATGTTCGAGATTGGTTGTTTGTAAATGACCATGTAAGAGCTATTGATGTTATTTTTCATGATGGAAAATTAGGAGAAACCTATAATATTGGCGGATTCAATGAATGGAAAAATATCGATTTAATTAAACTGCTTATAAGTGTGGTAGATAAACATTTAGGCAGAGTATCGGGTACATCAGAAAAACTAATAACCTATGTAACCGACAGGGCAGGGCATGATTTACGCTATGCAATTGATGCTACGAAATTAAAGGATGAATTAGGATGGGAGCCATCGTTACAGTTTGAAGAAGGAATTGAAAAAACTGTTGCTTGGTACATAAATAACAAAGATTGGTTACAAAATATAACTTCGGGTGTATATGCAAAGTATTATGAAGATATGTATAACTTGTAAACGCTCTTTCTGGCTTACTACTCAATATTTTAGATAAAAACACTCCTTTTTAAAGAATTTTCATGAACGAAAACGATTGAAGTTTCGTGGTTTATTGCCCATTGTTATAAGTTATTATATATTTAGCAAAAAATTAATAAGAATATGATTTTAATTGCTGACGGAGGTTCTACAAAGGCAGACTGGATTGCTATTAACAGTGAGAAAGAAGAGATGTTTAGAGTGCGAACTTTAGGTTTAAATCCTGCAGTGGTTGTAGAAGAGGAACTACACAATAGGATTATTAATATGTTTCAGTTAATGAACATTAAAGATGAGGTAACTGAAATTCATTTTTATGGCGCTGGTTGCGGAACCCCAGGACCAATAGCAATTTTAAAAGAGATTTTAGAAACCATCTTTATAAACGCTGTAATCTATATTGCAGAAGATATGTTGGCTGCGGTATATGCCGCTACTGGAAAAGAGCCTGCGGTAGTTTGTATTTTAGGAACAGGATCTAATAGTTGTTATTTTGATGGAGAAAATTTAGAAATGTTAGCGCCTTCTTTAGGGTATATTCTAATGGATGAGGCCAGCGGTAATTATTTTGGAAAAAAATTAATTATAGATTATTTTTATAAAAAAATGCCAAAAAATATCTGTTCAGAGTTTGAAAAAGAATTTAACTTAGATGCAGATCACATTAAAAAGAATATTTACAAAGAAGTAAATCCGAATATGTATTTGGCTTCATTTGCAAAATTTATGTTCGAATTTAAAGATGAAAAGTACATTAAAAGAATAATTAAGAAAGGTTTTCAAGAGTTCTTTAAGTGTCGCGTTTTACCATATAATGTAGATAGCAATTCGAAAATTTATTTTATTGGCTCAATAGCACACTATTTTAAAGATATTTTAGAAAAAGTAGCAGGTAAAAATAACTTAACAATTACAGGTGTTATTCAAAGACCAATTGATAATTTGTTGGCATATCATAAGGAAAATATTGTTTAAATAGCAGTTATATAAGGGAAAGATAAAAGCGAGTTAAGAACCAAGAAGTTCTTTAGTAAAAAAAAATTATTTAATTTAAAAATTCAAGTACCCTCTCTAATTGCATTCCTCTAGAACCTTTAATTAAAATAGACTCCTGTATTAAAGGATTGTCGGTAATGTATGCCTTTAAGGCCTCGAAATTTCTAAATTGTTTGTTTTGGGTAATCGCTTTATAGAAGTGTTCGCCAACATATAGTGTTTGAGAGAAAGGCATAGCATCTGCTAAGTTTACAATTACTTGATGTTCTATAGCACTTTGCTCTCCTAACTCAAACATATCTCCTAAAATAACAACTTTAGATGCTTTTTTAAGCTTTGAGAAGTTCTCTAAAGCAACTTCCATACTCGAGGGGTTTGCATTGTAAGCATCTAAAATAATATGATTGCTTTCTTTTTCAATGATTTGCGAGCGGTTATTTGTTGGGATATAATTTTCAATAGCCTTCTTAATTTCGGTGTGTTTTAGTTTAAAATGAATACCAATAGTTATGGCTGCTAAAATATTTGTGTAATTATAAGCTCCTATTAGATTACTTTCAATTTCACCGTCTTTAGATGCTATTTTTACAAATGGATCTGCTCCTGCAAATTTAAGGGACCCAGGAAAACAAATTGTTGTAAGATTTAGTGTTTTTTCAACTTGAATAGGATCTTTAGGGTTTATAAAGGCAACTTTATGATGTTCGTGTAAAAAGGCATACAATTCACTCTTTCCTTTAATTACACCTTCAATTCCTCCAAAACCCTCTAAGTGTGCTTTTCCGAAATTTGTAATATAACCAAAATCGGGTGCTGCAATAGTACATAAAAATTCAATTTCTTTTTGATGATTAGCACCCATTTCTACAATACCAATTTCAGTATTTGGCGTCATAGAAAGCAAAGTTAAAGGCACGCCAATATGGTTATTTAGATTTCCTAAAGTAGCGGTAGTTGTATATTTTTCTGAGAGTACCGTGTTTATTAATTCTTTGGTAGTTGTTTTTCCATTACTACCGGTTAGTGCAATAATTGGTATTTTTAATTGTAATCGATGATAATTGGCTAGTTGTTGCAGCGTTTCTAAAACATTATCTACTACAATAGTTTTGTCACTTATTTTAAATTCAATTTCATCAATAATTGCAAATGCAGCGCCTTGGTCTAGAGCAGTATGGGCAAATTTATTTCCGTTAAATTTTTCCCCTTTTAAAGCAAAAAACAGCGCATGTTCTCTAATATTCCTAGTATCTGTATCTACTAAATAGTATTTTGAGTACAGCGCATAAATCTCTTTTATTCCCATTGTTTAAAGATAAAAAAAATCCTCATTGTTCAGTAACAATGAGGATTAAATATTTTTTAAAATATAAATTATCTGCTGCGTGAAGCATTTGTCTTTTTTCTGTAATCCATAGGGCCTAACATATCTGTAACACATCTAAAACCAATAAAATTAGTTGCCATATATTGTGGTAAATATCTTCTTTGTGCAGGATCTAACCAATACTCTCTATCAACCCAAGATCCACCTTTGTAAACTCTCGTCTCATCACTAATTAAAGTACTTCGTTTTTTAGCGTCAACTTTAATTACTTCGACACCAGAATTAGGATCTGTAGTTCTTTCTGGGGCTGTTGGTGAATTATACATACTAGGTCTAGATGCAAACCTATCTTGATCATCTTCGTAAAATCTTGAGGAATTTAAATCTCCATCAGAAATATTCGAATTATCAGATTTAGAAAAGTTTGTTCTAAAAGTAGCATCACTTTTAGTGATTGGTGCAGATTTAATAGACCCAGGAAGCTGTTTAGGTCTAATACTTCCATTTGGCAATGTATCATATTCTACAGCTGCATCGTCTCCTACAACAACAACTTTACCATCTTTATTAATTAATTTTTTTGTAAAAATATTTCCTCTGAAATAATTAAAGTCATTCGCTTCATTGTCAATAATAGGTCTGTAAATATCTGCTACCCATTCCGCAACATTTCCAGACATATCGTACAAGCCAAAAGCATTTGGTGGGTATGATTTTATTTCAATAGGAATATCAGAACCATCAGAAGTCCAGCCTGGTAAGCCACTATATGCACCTTTACCCTGTTTGAAGTTTGCTAATTGATTTCCTCGGTATTTTTTGTTTTTAGATCTAGTGAATTTTCCATTCCAAGCATATTTTTTTCTACCTCTAATATTGTTGTACTCTCTGTTTTCCGCAACTGCTTTTGCCGCAAATTCCCATTCAGCTTCTGTAGGGAGTCTGTATTTTTGTTGTAAAATACCATCAGCTTGTGTTATTTTTCTTCCTTGAAAAGCATCTTTTCCTGGCTTCGTTTGCCCTCTTCCTCTTCTTGTTCTTACACCTCTTTTATAAATTGTTGTATCACGCTCTTTGCCATCTATTTTTGTAAATAGGTTGTCTGAATCACTTAAAAACCTATCTGTATCAAAAAAGTTCCTTGTAGAATCTAATTCGAAAATATTTTCAATATGACCTTTGTCTATTAATTTCTTTAAGTTTACTACGTTTGTTCTCCATTTACAGTACTCATTTGCCTGCAACCAGGTAACACCAACTACAGGGTATTCTGCATACGCTGGGTGTCGAAAATAATTTTGTGTTAAAATATCTGTATTTCCTAAGCTTTTTCTCCAAACTAAAGTATCTGGTAAAACAGAGTTGTAAATATGTTTGTATTTTTCCTCTGAAGGAGAAAATACATCTTTCGTATATTGCACATATAAGGAATATTCGGAGTTCGTAACTTCTGTTTCATCCATGAAAAATGGACGCACATGCATTTTTTTAGGTGTGGTGTTCCAATCAAACATTACATCATCTTGCACTTGCCCCATCGTAAAAGAGCCACCTTCAACAAGTACCATCCCTAGAGGAGTTTGATCTTCAAAAGTGCTATTTTTTACGTAGTTTCCATTTTTAGGATCGTTAAAAGACAAACCTGTTAATCGAGAGGTGTTATTTGACTTATTGGAGCTACAACTTGTAAAAAGAATTGCAGTTACTATAAAGATAGATATATTTAATATTTTTTTCATTTCAGAAGAGAAATTTTATTCTTTAGTTTATTCGAGTTGCAATTTACAATAAATATAATCTATTACAAGAAAAATGTATAATTTAATACCTCGTTTTTGCATTCTCTTTAATTAAACGTTTGCTTTTTAAATTTAGTATAACTTATCTTTGTAGCAGATTAAAATATCTGCTACAAATTTGCGTTATTTGATTACAATTTATGAAAAGATATTTTTTACTTATTTTAATACTACTCTTAGCTCAACATACAACTTCACAGGTAACTAATTCTGTTTTAGCAGTAGGAGATTGGTATAAGTTTTCTGTGGATACGACAGGTGTTTTTAAAATTAACAAGAACCTATTGCAAAGAATAGGTATTAACACAAACGGATTAAATCCAAAAAATATTCAAATTTTCGGGAATGGTGGTGCCTTATTACCGGTGTTAAATAGCAATTTTAGAAACGAAGACCTGCAAGAAAATGCTATATTTATAGAGGGGGAAGCCGATGGAAGTTTTGATGCAAATGATTTTATTTTGTTTTATGCCAAAGGACCGCACGATTGGGTCATAAATACTGCTGATGAAACAGCAAATCATCGGCAAAATATATATTCAGATAAGGCCTACTATTTTATAACTGTTGGAAGTAGTAACGGGAAAAGAATTGTTGAAAAGGCAAAGAATACAAACCCAGCAAGTAGTGTAATTACTTCTTTTGATGATTTTACTTTTTATGAAAAGGATGAAATAAATTTAATAGCTGCAGGAACACAATGGTTTTTTTATGATGATTTTAATATAGAGAATACCCAAACGTTTACAATACCCTTTTCAAATGCTTTAGAAAACACTGCTGTATCTGTTAAGGTAAGAGCTGCAAGTACCTCTGTAAGCGCCTCATCAATGGAAGTAAAGGTAAATGGTTTAACCTATCCAACACTCAACTTCACTCAGACAGATTCTAGTAATAAAGCCCGCGCTGATGAAGAATCTTACGATATTAATCTAGAGAATTCTTCAGATTTTATAAAAATTGAAATTAATTATAATAATAACGGAAATCCTTCTGCGAATGCCTATTTAGATTTTTTAGAGATTGTTGGTAAAAAGGAATTAAAGGCAGATGCTACACAGTTTTCTTTTAGAAGTTTTGATCAAAATGATGCAATTGGTGTGGTAGAATATCAAATTAAAAATGCAACTAACATTTTTCAAGTTTGGGATGTTTCAGATTTTTTAGTACCCAAAGTAATTTCTGGAATAGTAAGTGGGGCAGATTTTACTTTTAAAGATGTTGGTGGTACTTTTAAAGATGTTGGTGATAGGTTAAATGAATACATTGTTTTAAATGAATCTGATTTTTATATTCCAGAAACTATAGAAAATGCAAAAATTGTAAATCAAAATTTACATGCATTAAGGGATCTTAATTATGTTATAATTACAAGTAGTGAGTTGGCTTCTGAAGCGAAGAGGTTAGCCAAATATCATAAGGAAAATTCTGATTTAACAACAAAAGTGGTGCTTCTAGATGAAATTTATAATGAGTTTTCCTCAGGTTCTAAAGATATAACGGGTATCAGAGATTTTATTAAGCACATATTCGATACAAATTCTACTGAAGAGCTGAAACTAAAATACGTTTGTTTTTTTGGAGATGCATCCTATGACTATAAAGACAGACTTTCAAACAATAACAATATTGTGCCTGTAAAATTATCAGAAGAAAGTTTCAACTTGGCAACCTCTTGGGTTACGGATGACTTTTTTGTCATGTTAGGTGAAAATGATGGTAACATGAATGACGCCGATACAATAGAGGTTGTTTCTAGTAGGATACCGGTTACGGGAATCTCACAAGCAAAAGATGTAGTCGACAAAATTTTAAGTTATTATAGTGAAAGTGCTTTAGGAGATTGGCGGAATACCATTACTTTGTTGGCAGACGACATCGATAAGGCAAGTTCGGACACATCGCTTCAGCCGGGTATGGAAAAAATTGCAGACTCAATAAAAGCAAACAAACCAATCTTTAATATTAATAAAATCTATGTAGATGCCTATGTGCAAGAGAATTCTGCTGGCGGTGAGCGTTACCCAGAAGTAAATGAAGCAATTACAAATGCCATTGAGAAAGGCACTTTGGTGTTCGATTATTTTGGACATGGAGGGGAAGATGGTTTTGCCGCGGAACGGATTTTAGAAAAACCGCAGATTCAAGGTTTTTATAACCCCAATACATTGCCTTTATTAATAACGGTTACCTGTGATTTTTCTCGCTTTGATAACCCGAGTAGAGTAACGGCAGGAGAACTTACACTTTGGAATAAAACAGGAGGTTCCGCCAGTATGATTACAACCACAAGAGAGGTTTATATTGGCTTCGGACAGCAATTTAATGAACGCTTCATCGCCACTTTGTTAGACTTTGATGATACTTCTGAGAACGTATCAATCGCGGAAACCTTAATGAAGGTTAAGAATCAATTTACGTCCAACGATCAAAAGTTCTTTATTTATTCTTTTGGAGATCCAGCAATGAAATTGGCAGTAGCAGCTCCCACTGTTCGGGTTACCGAAATCATTGACGTTTACAATGACAACAACCCTACAAATAAGTTAAAAGCGCTTTCTAAAGTAAGGATTAAAGGGGTTATTGATAATGACAACGACAGTAGCAATGGTATTTTAGATGATTTTACAGGCACAGTAACTACCACAATTTTTGACAAGTATATAGATAAAACCACTTTGGTAAACGATGGCAATGGAGCTCCAGTGACTTTCGATACCCAAGATAGTAAGATCTTTCGAGGAAAGGATTCGGTTATTAACGGTGTTTTTGCCTTCGATTTTATTGTTCCAAAAGATATAAAAATTGCACTCGGCCCGGGGAAATTAAGCTTTTATGCGGAAAATAGTGACCTCGAGAAAGCAGGCTATAAAATTGATGTAATGGTTGGTGAAATAGATGAAAATGCACCAATAGACACTATGGGACCCGAGTTGAAGCTATTTATGAATGATGAATCTTTTATAGACGGTGGAAATACAAATGCTTCTCCTAATTTAATTGCAGTGCTTTCAGATATTAGCGGAATTAATACCTCTATTACCGCAATAGATCATGATATTATTGGAATTTTAGACGGCGATGCTCTGAACCCTATTGTGCTAAATGATTTTTACGAAACAGCGTTAGGTGATTTTACAAAAGGGAAGGTTACATATAGACTAAGAGATTTGGGAGTAGGGCCGCATACCTTAAAAATAAAAGCATGGGATACATATAATAATTCATCTGAAAAAACGTTAAACTTTGTGGTAATTAGTGATGCAGTATTAAATATAGAAAATGTGTTAAATTATCCAAATCCTTTTGTAAATTACACAGAATTTTGGTTCAATCACAACAAGCCAAATGAAGTACTAGAGGTGCAAGTTCAAATTTTTACAGTTTCTGGTAAACTCATAAAAACGATCAATCAAAACATACAAACAACAGGCAGTTTATCTAGAAATATTATTTGGAATGGTTTAGATGATTTTGGTAATAAAATAGGAAAAGGAGTCTATGTTTATAGATTAAGGGTAAAGGCAACGGAAACTAATTTAGTTTCTGAAAAGTATGAAAAGTTAGTAATACTTCAATAAAATTAAATATTTTTAATAAGAACAATAAGTAATAGAGATGAAAGAAGTCAAGAAAATAGTTTTTTGTATAGTATTAAGTGTTTTTGCAGTTGTTAAAATTTCATCTCAAACAGGGGGTATTACAACAGCAACACCATTTTTATTAATTGTGCCAGATGCAAGAGCCGGCGGTATGGGAGACATGGGAGTAGCTACAAGTGCAGATGGTTTTTCATTATTTCATAACCCCGCAAAAATAGCATTTAGTAACAGGCAAATTTTATCAGGAATTACATATTCTCCTTGGTTAAGAAACCTAACAGATGATATTTTTATAGGAAGTGGTTCTTATATTAATAGATTTAGTGAAAATGCAGCATGGGGTGCAGATTTTAAATATTTTTCTTTAGGTCAAATAGATTTAACAAATGACAGAGGAGACTCGAATGGCTCTATAAATCCGAATGAATTAGTTGCAACTGGTACTTATTCTTTTAAGTTAAGTGAAACTTTTGCAATGGGAGTTTCTTTTAAATATATTCGTTCGAATCTTGCTTTTAATGGAACTCCAGGGAATTCTCTGCAACCAATAAATTCTTTTGCAGTAGATGTTTCTGGGTATTACCAATCTTTAGAAGAAAATTATGGCAATTTTAATGGGCGTTATAGATTAGGTTTTAATTTTGCTAATATTGGGCCAAAAGTGTCTTACACTCCCGGAGAAGAGGATTTTATACCTACTAATTTAAAGTTGGGTGGTGGTTTTGATTTTATAATGGATGATTACAATACCATTTCTACAACCATAGAATTTACAAAGTTATTAGTGCCAACACCACAATTAGATGGTTCTGATCAAGATAAAAGTTTTGTAGAAGGAATGTTCTCTTCATTTGGAGATGCTCCAGGAGGTTTTAGTGAAGAATTAAAGGAGTTTACATATGCTTTAGGTGCAGAATACTTATACAACAATGCATTTGCATTAAGAACTGGTTACTTTCATGAAAGTGAAGATAAGGGAAATAGACAATATTTCACACTAGGTGGAGGTTTTAAAACCAATGCATTAAACATCGATTTATCGTATTTAATAAATGCCTCAGATGTTAATAATCCGTTAGAAAATTCGCTGCGTTTCTCTGTGTCTTTTGATTTAGGTGAAATTTACGAAGACTATTAAAAATCAAATTTTTTTTAGTAGTTTTAGCATATTAAAAAAAGCAGTCTATTTAGGCTGCTTTTTTTGACCGCTTTAATCGAGAAAACCGGTTGCTGAAATTCAGCACATCTAAATAAAAGATGCAAAGAGAAAAGTAGTTGCTTTTTAAAATTGAATTAAAAATACATACATGAAACAAATAAAGATAACTAGTTCTGCAACTGTTTACAGCAATCTAGGTGAGCTTTCTACAGAAGATCAAATGCTAATGAATAAGGCTATTGAAGCTCGTAGAAACGCCTATGCGCCGTATTCTAAATTTCACGTTGGTGCAGCTTTGTTGTTAGATAATAGAGAAATTGTTTTAGGGAATAATCAAGAAAATGCGGCATATCCATCAGGTATGTGTGCAGAAAGGGTTGCTATCTGGCAAGCAGGTTCTTTATTTCCCGGAGTAAAAATAAAAAAACTAGCAATTTCAGCAAGCTCTACAATTACAGAAGTAGACAAGCCAATTGGCCCTTGCGGTGCTTGCAGACAAACATTGTCAGAGTATGAAATTAATCAGAAGGAACCTTTTCCTGTTATTTTTATGGGAGAAGTTGGTGAGATTGTAAAAACACCTTCTTTACTTTCACTACTGCCTTTTTCTTTTGATAGTTCATATCTATAAATAAGATCTCTTTGCTAAACTTCAAGAGGGTATGTTTTTTCAATTTGGACATCGTATTATTTATAATTACTAAAAATAGTAAAATCCCTTTGGTAACAGCAATACAACTTTACCAATTGCGTTCTTCGGCGGCGCTTGTTTTAATATTTCAGAAATAAAGTACTTTTGAATATCATTGTTTTAGGATGATAAATATTTAATTGAAAAAGAAAATTTATAACTTACAAATAATTAAGTAATTTCTAAAGTATTATTAATTATGATTTCATCTAAAATAACAGGAACAGGAAGTTTTATTCCGTCTATAAAGAAAGAAAATAATGATTTTTTAGATACTCATTTTTTAAACGAAGATGGTAGTGATTTTTCTTTAGAGAATGATGTCATTATAGAAAAATTTAAGAATATTACAGGAATTGCAGAAAGGCGTTATGCCAAATCTGAATATAAAACTTCTGATATTGCCTTTTTTGCTGCAGAAAAAGCAATTAAAGATGCAGCTATAAATGCAGAAGAATTAGATTATATTATTCTAGCACATAATTTTGGAGATGTAAAACAGGGAGCTATCCAAGGAGATATGTTACCAAGTTTAGCTACTAGAGTTAAATTTAGATTAGGTATTGAGAACCCTAATTGTGTTGCATATGATATACTTTTTGGCTGCCCTGGTTGGGTAGAAGGTGTTATTCAAGCACAAGCTTTTATAAAGGCAGGGATTGCAAAAAAATGTTTGGTAATTGGTGCAGAAACATTGTCTAGAGTTGTCGATAAGTTTGATAGAGATTCTATGATTTATAGCGATGGTGCTGGGGCTTGTATTGTAGAAGAAACAGAAGACCAAGCATCTGGAATTATGAGCCATGCCACACAAACTTTTGCAAAGGATGAAGCTTATTTTTTACATTTTGGTAAATCTTTTAACAACCAGGAAGATAAAAATGTACGTTATATTAAAATGTTCGGAAGGAAAATTTATGAATTTGCCATAACACATGTGCCTGCTGCAATGAAAACGGCATTAGATAAAAGTGGAATAGATATCAAAGAGGTTAAGAAAATTTTTATTCATCAAGCAAATGAAAAGATGGATGAGGCGATTGTGAAACGTTTTTATAGACTGTATAAAATACCGGTTCCAGAGGGTGTTATGCCAATGACAATTCATGAATTGGGAAATAGTTCTGTTGCAACTGTGCCTACTTTATTAGATTTAGTTTTAAAAGGAAATGTTGCAAACCAAGAGGTAAGCAAAGGAGATGTTGTTATTTTAGCATCTGTAGGTGCCGGAATGAATATCAATGCAATTGTATATCGATTCTAAGTAAGCTCGCGTACTTCAGCGTTCTTTTTAAAAGGTTTTTTTATGCCATTGCGGTCCAAGTGGTAGTAAGGTTTTATTTTTATTCTATAGATATGTTGCGCTTTATTTTTTTAATTGAAAAATCTATGGTCTAAACTCTTATTTCTAAAATCAAAATATTATTTTTGCGCATGCAACAACAACACAACGTACTTATATTAGATTTCGGATCGCAATACACGCAACTAATTGCAAGAAGAGTTAGAGAATTAAACATTTATTGTGAAATTCATCCATACAATCATCTTCCTGAAAATCATGCTGAATTCAAAGCTATTATTTTATCTGGTAGTCCGAATTCTGTAAGAGGAGAAAATGTTTTACATCCTGATTTATCAGGAATTAGAGGAAAAAAACCAATGTTAGCCGTTTGTTACGGTGCACAATATTTAGCACATTTCTCTGGCGGAGAAGTTGCATCTTCAAACACTAGAGAATATGGTAGAGCAAATTTATCATTTATAAAAAGTAAGGAAACTTTCTTTGAAAATATTTCAGAAGGAAGTCAAGTTTGGATGAGTCATTCAGACACTATAAAAGATTTACCAACGAATGGTGAATTATTAGCAAGCACAAAAGACGTTAAGAATGCGGCTTATAAAATTAAAGGAGAAGAAACGTATGCAATTCAGTTTCACCCAGAAGTATATCATTCAAAAGATGGTAAACAACTATTAGAAAACTTTTTAGTAAAAATTGCAGGAGTAGCACAAACCTGGACTCCAGATTCTTTTGTAGAAAGTACCGTTGCAGCAATTCAAGAAAAAGTAGGAAATGATAAGGTGGTTTTAGGGCTTTCTGGAGGAGTAGACTCTACCGTTGCAGCAGTGTTATTACATAAGGCAATTGGTAAAAATCTCTACTGTATTTTTGTAAATAACGGTTTGTTGCGTAAGAACGAGTTCGAAAGCGTTCTAACACAATATGAAGGAATGGGATTGAATGTGAAAGGTGTAGATGCATCTGAACGGTTTTTATTAGCTTTAGAAGGTTTAACAGATCCAGAAAAAAAACGAAAGGCAATTGGTAATTCATTTATAGAGGTTTTTGATGATGAAGCAAATCAAATAAAAGATGTAGTTTGGTTAGCGCAAGGAACTATTTATCCAGATGTAATTGAATCTGTTTCTGTAAATGGTGGACCATCGGCAACGATTAAGAGTCACCATAACGTAGGAGGTTTGCCGGATTATATGAAATTGAAAATTGTAGAGCCTCTGCGTATGATTTTTAAAGATGAGGTAAGAAGAGTAGGAGCTTCTATGGGAATAGATGCCGAGCTACTAGGACGTCATCCTTTTCCTGGACCCGGTTTAGGAATTCGTATTTTAGGAGATATTACTGCAGAAAAAGTTCGTATTTTACAAGAAGTAGATGCGGTATTTATTAACGGACTAAAAGAAGATGGTTTGTACGATAAAGTTTGGCAAGCTGGCGCAATGTTACTGCCAGTAAATTCTGTTGGAGTAATGGGAGATGAGAGAACATACGAAAAAGTAGTGGCTTTAAGAGCTGTAGAGAGTACAGATGGTATGACTGCAGATTGGGTAAATTTACCCTATGAGTTTTTACAAAAAACATCAAATAAGATCATAAATCAAGTAAAAGGTGTGAATAGAGTAGTGTACGATATTAGTTCTAAACCACCTGCAACTATAGAATGGGAATAAAATATATGAAACATCTTAAATTTTTTATTTTTTTGTGTATTCTAAACTTTACCGTTTCATGCGGGCAGCAAAGGAAATACATCGAATACAAGGTAAAAAAAGGAGAAACAATGCGTGTCATTGCCAAGAAATTGGATATGAAAACTAGAGATTTGTTGCGTCTAAATCCTGATGTTGGCAGAAAACCGGAAGTAAATACGGTAATTATATTTCCTAGTAAGCAGTTAAAAAATAAAGGGGTCAATAAAGATGGTTTCAAAGAAGATGAAGTTATTGTTTCAAATACTTTAAATTCTAATGATAAAGAATCACAAGCTGCTCTAATCGCTGAAAAAGAAAAACAGAAGGAATTATTAATTTTAGAGTTAGAAAAGGAATTTAAACTTCATGAAGTTAAAAAAGGAGATACCTTTTATGGATTAACTAGATTTTATAATGTAACTCAAGAAGATTTAATTGCTTTAAATCCTGAATTAATTGAAGGTCTAAAGCTGTCTCAAATCATTAAAATAATGCCTTTAGAGGTTAGTGTAAGGGAAAAGAGTTTTCTTTATAGAGATAAAATTGAAGAAGGCATTGCGCTTAAAATTGCAATTTTACTTCCTTTTAGAGCAATTGAATTAGATACGCTTTCTGGTGAAGAAATTTTTGAGAATAGTAGGTTGGCCAATATTGTAACAGATTTATATTTTGGAGCAACGATGGCTATAGATTCTCTGAGAGAACAGGGTGTAGAAATAGATGTGGATGTTTTTGATACAGGCAGAAAAAGCGCAGAGATAAATAAAATCTTATTAGAAAATAACTTAGAGGAGAATGATGCTGTTATTGGTCCTTTGTACTCAGAGGAAGTTCAGTTTTTAGCAGATAAGTTAAATGTACCAATAGTTTTTCCAATATATTCGCCAAAACAGGTAGAATTTACTGGAAATAAGATTGTGAAAACTGCACCTAATAAACAATTATTTAAAGATAAGTTATTTGCATATATGCAGGATAATTTTACTGACGGCAATATTATTGTTGTGGGAGATGGAAAAGTAGATTCGCAGAATGACGCTTCTAAAATTAGAGAAATTCTTCAATCTAATGATTCCATAAATAGCTTTCATGTTATTATGGCAGAGGATGGATATATAAAAACAGAGAAGTTTACAGAGGTGCTGCAACCCAATATGAAGAATACAGTAGTAATGGCAACCAATGATAATATAATTGTAGCAAGTGCTATAAATAGTCTTATTAGTTTACCCGAAGAAACTACAGCTACTGTGTATGCTTTTGATCAGATAAGTGTTTTCAATCAAATTGATAACTTGAAACTTGCGCAGTTAGGTTTTACATTTGTTAGTGATGTATATGTAAAAGAAGATTCTTTTGAAGCGAATGCTTTTAATTTAAAATATAAAGCTAAAAATGGAAGGCTACCTTCTTCATATGCTACAAAAGGTTTTGACGTTACCTATGATATATTAATGCGTTTAGCCTCGGGTAATGATTTAGATACTACCTTTAAGGAAGGTCTTTCATATAGATTAGAAAGTAAATTCGATTATACTGATGACACCGTTAAAATACCAGAAAATAAGGGTTTATTTATTCTAAAGTACAATGTTGATTTAACGCTAACGAGAATAGAATAAAATATTCTTCTCTTATACATAAAAAATCCGATGAAGCTTCATCGGATTTTTTATGTGTTTGTGATAATAAAAAAAAGCTTAGATTTTTTTCATTTGCTGCTTCATCATTTGCATTTGTTCTTTTAACATACCATGCTTGTCTAACTTTTTAGCTTCTGCCATTAAAATGGTAGCTTCTCGTTTACGTCTTTTAGTCATAGAGATTCCTGCTAATTGTAGTTTTGCCATTGCTAAATCATGATCCATTGCCAAGCCTAATTTTATGGCCTTACGCAAATACTTCTCAGCTTGTGTCATGTTTGTCTGACTTAAAATAATACCATGCAGATAGTTAAAATAGCCTTGTTGTTTAATAGTCAACGCCGCTTCTGGGTTTTTAATATAACCTAACCATTTTTGAGTTCCTGGAAAATTTTGTTTACGAAGTTGTAAAAAAGCCAGTAAGATAAACTCATTTTTAAAGTAGAATAAAACAAAAAGGCCAGCTAATAATAAAACAGAAATTCCGTTCATAATATTTCCTTGACTAAATTGATATACTGCCCAAACTGCAATTAAACCAGCTAAAATTAGCTTTATATTTTTATGAAACATAGATTTTTTTCTTTTGTAACCTCGAGTAAATTCGAGTAGTTATGATTTATTTTAAAGAACAAAAATACATTTTCTTATGAAAATATTTAGGTACTTCTCTGTAAAATTATTTTTTATAATATTTTTTATATTTGATAAAAGCAAATGTTCCTAAAATAGCAACAAAACCAACAGAGTAATAAATCGAAGTTGGTGTAATAACTCTATCTCCACTAGCATAAGAATGCAAACCAGCTAAGTAGAAGTTTACTCCAAAATAAGTCATCATAATAGATGCGTATGCAATTATAGACCATAAGTTAAAGGTAAACCTACCACGTAAACCAGGTATTAAACGCATATGCAATACAAAGGCATAAACCATTATAGAAATTAATGCCCAAGTTTCTTTGGGATCCCATCCCCAATAACGTCCCCAACTTTCATTGGCCCACATTCCTCCTAAAAAGTTACCAATAGTTAACATAATTAAACCAACAGTAACTGCCATTTCATTAATAATAGTAATCTCCTTAATGTTTAAATCCATTTTCTTCTTATTCTTTTCATTGGTAAATGCCATTAAAAAGAGTGCGAAAATCCCTAAAATCATTCCTAAAGAAAGCGGCCCATAACTAGCAACAATAATAGAAGTGTGCACTAAAAGCCACCAAGAATTTAAAACAGGTTGTAAATTAGCAATCTCTGGATCTAACCAGTTTTGATGTGCAAAACCTAAGGTAATAGCAACTAAAAAAGTGGTTGCAGTAATTGTAAGTGCAGATCTTCTTCCGATGATAAGACCAAACAACATAGTTGCCCAAGCAACAAAAATAATAGACTCATAAGCATTACTCCAAGGAGCATAACCACTAATATACCATCTCGATATCAATCCTAAGGTGTGAAATACAAATAAACCAATTACAATACCAACCAATATTTTCACAACAATATTAATCCATGGTTTTGAAGTGAAAATTTGCCAAATCACAAAAAGGATTAAAAATAAACTAGCATAACCGTAATACTTAGAAAGTAACAGAAACGGTTGAATCTTGTTATACGAAATCTCTAAATCTATTTTCTTTTCTGATGGACGAACTTCTGAACCAAATTTTTGTTGAAATTTCTTTATACCGTCTAAAATTTTATTTGCTTCAGAATAGTCATTTGTTTTTTTTGCTTTCTGTAAAAATTGAATATAAACTGGCAGAGATTGACGCACAAAAACAGAATCTGTCCCTGTAAAATTAGCAGTTGAGGTTTCTGGTTGTGAGACCCATTTGTTATTTTCATCTTTAGGAATAGGGTAAATTTTTAAAATCCCACCACCAATTGCTGAATATAACAAACCAATTCTTCTATCTATTTTAATGATATCTTTTTGAAATTTATTTTTTATTTTCGTCTTTTGTGCTTCTGCAACTTTTTCTTTTATCTTATAAATTCCTACAGGTGTTATAAAATCTGATAAAGCTGCATATTCAGTAGTTTTTGCAACACCTATAAATTCTCTAATTTCAGTATTTCCTTTTTCTAAATAAATTACCGGAACTTCAAACCAAAGTCTTGGATTTTCAATAATAGATAATAAAACCTGGCTAGGTTCCATATCTTTAAATTTTTCTGTTTTGCTAACTTTTCTTACCAATTCTGAAGCAAAAGTATGTGCAGGTTTCATTCTACCATTATCCTGAATTACCAATTTATTAAAGCTTTCTGCATGTTTTGCATCTACCCTATTGGCTTCTAAAATCGAATCTATTTGATGTGTGGTAATTTTATTTGGTTGATGATTATTTGTGTGTTGCCCAAAAGTGAAACTAGATAAAAATAAAGTAGCCACAATAGACATGGTTAATTTCTTCTTTTTAATTTTTGCTAGTCCTTTTTTCAAAACGTCAAATCTAGTATTTTTTGCAAAAAGAATACAAATCATCCCAATGTATAAAAGGGAGTATCCTAAATACGTAACAAAAGTCCCAAGAAAATCGTGATTTACAGAAAGGTGCGTTTCTTCTTTGCCGTCAGATAAATCATAACTTGCTTGAAAGAATTTATAACCTCTGTGATCTAAAATATGGTTCATAAAAATTTTATAGTCAAAAGTTTCTTTTGGGTCTATAATTGTTACCTCACTTGCATAGGCTGCTGCACTCTCAGATCCTGGATATTTATCTAGTTGAAAATCGTTTAATTTTATATTAAAAGGAGTTTTTAATGTTTTTGAACCATATAAAACTCTAAAATTTAAGCCACCAACAGACACTTCTTTAGAACCGTCAGAATTAAATTTACCTCCTTTTAATTCTATACGTTCTGTTTTGTTATTAGCAGTAATATCTACTAAAATAACATCTTGTATTTTGTCATTCTTTGGACCACTAATCGTTTTAATAATCCCTTTTTCTGCTGGTCTAGGGATTACAAATTGTAGTTGACCAATAGTATGAAGTGTTAGATATTGAAAGTCTTGTAAAGAATCTTTAGTAATCTTGCCTTTTTCTTGATCTGCCATTCTAAACCAATCTCCATTGTCTTTAGAAATCATTTTTAATACACCATTTTTATTTATAAAATTGATGGTTGAATTGTCATTATCTGCATCAAAACCAACTAAAATACCATGTATATTTTGTATCGTACCTTTTTTAATCCAATGCTCATGACGGGAACCTTCAGAAGACTCCACAAAAAATAAATGTGCTACACCATTTTCATCTTCAACTAAGTTTTTTTCTGCCCACGGGATATAATCTACTAACTCAAATTTAATATCAATACTTTTTTCTTTTGTTTGAAAGGAATCGGTGTAACTCCAAGAATTGGTGCCCCAAGCAGAAAGCATTATTGGTGCATTTATTTCTGGTTTTTGAGAGTTTCCATCATCTACAACAGCATTTAAATAGGTGGTTTCAGATAGAAACTGATTGGTAGTTTCACCTTCTTCAATAAGCATAATTCCCTCATAACCAACATAACGAGTAATTCCTGCACCAACTAGGATTAATAAAAAAGATGCATGGAACATTAAAACTGGCCATTTCTCTTTTTTATAAAGACGGTATCTGAATATATTTCCAAAGAAATTAATTACAAAAAAGCCCATAATTGCCTCGAACCACCAAGCATTATAAATTAGTGCTTTAGAGGTTTGTGTACCAAAATCGTTTTCTATGAATGTGGCAATTGCCATTGCAGTTGCAAACAAGATAAATAAAACAGCTGTTAATCTTGTAGAATATAGGAAATTGAATAATTTTTTCATCCTTTTTGTAGTAGTTTTTAATCTACTGCAAATTTAAGCATAAAAGGAGGAAAACTATCTAAGAGTGCCGTATTTTTCTTGTTAAGAACTGTTAAAAATAATAAAATATTTGTCTTTGAATGGTAGGCCTGAATACCTACTTATTCTGGAACACTGTCAATTAAAATGGTGAGCATATCTATTGCTGCTTGGGCGATTTTTGTTCCAGGACCAAAAACCCCAACAGCACCAGCATCAAACAGAAATTGATAGTCTTGAGCAGGGATTACACCACCCACAATTACCATTATGTCTTCACGTTCATACCTTTTTAATTCTGCAATAACTTGAGGGACCAATGTTTTATGTCCGGCTGCTAAAGAGGAAACTCCGAGAATATGTACGTCATTTTCTACAGCCTGTTTTGTAGCTTCTTTTGGTGTTTGAAAAAGCGGTCCAATATCTACATCAAAACCTAAGTCAGCATAGCCAGTGGCTACTACTTTTGCACCTCTATCATGGCCATCTTGTCCTAATTTGGCAATCATAATTCTTGGTCGTCTGCCTTCTAATTCTGCAAATTTATTTGCAAACTCTTTTGCTTTTTTAAATAATGGATCTTCTTTTATTTCTTTGCTATACACGCCAGATATTGTTTTATGTACTGCTTTATGCCTGCCATATACAAGTTCTAAAGCATCAGAGATTTCTCCTAATGTAGCTCTATTTTTCGCAGCTGTAACGGCCAAATCTAATAAGTTTTCTTTTCCAGATTTTGCAGCTTTAGTTATTGCTGATAAAGATTCCTTTACAGCGGTATTATTTCTGTTCGCTTTTAACTCATTTAATCTTTCAATTTGAGAGTTTCGAACCGCTTCATTATCTACCTCTAAAAAATGTAAGGGGTCTTCTTTTTCTAACTGATATTTATTTACGCCAACAATTATATCTTGTCCGCTGTCTATTTTTGCTTGTTTGATTGCTGCTGCTTCTTCAATTCTCATTTTCGGAATTCCTTTCTCAATAGCTTTAGTCATCCCGCCTAACTTTTCAACTTCTTCAATTAGTTTCCAAGCCTTATTAGCTATATTTTCTGTTAGTTCTTCTACATGGTAACTTCCTGCCCAAGGATCTACGGTTTTTGTTATGTACGTTTCTTCCTGTAAGTAGATTTGTGTATTTCTAGCAATTCTAGCAGAAAAGTCTGTGGGTAGTGCAATTGCTTCATCTAATGCATTTGTGTGCAGACTTTGTGTGCCACCAAATGTTGCCGCCATTGCCTCTATTGTTGTTCTTGCAACATTGTTAAAAGGATCTTGTTCTGTTAAGCTCCAACCACTAGTTTGGCAATGCGTTCTTAGTGCTAAAGATTTTTGATTTTTAGGGTTGAATTTCTTTACAATTTTTGCCCATAGCATTCTTGCTGCTCTTAATTTGGCTATTTCTGTAAAATGATCCATTCCTATTGCCCAAAAGAAGGACAATCGTGGTGCAAATGAATCAATATCCATTCCTGCGTCTATACCTTTTCTAATATATTCTAAACCGTCTGCAAGCGTATATGCCAATTCAATTTCTGCAGTAGCACCAGCTTCTTGCATATGATAACCAGAAATTGATATTGAATTGTATTTTGGCATCTTATCGCTGGTGTATTTAAATATATCAGCAATAATCTTCATAGATGGTGCAGGAGGGTAGATATAAGTATTACGAACCATAAACTCCTTTAATATGTCATTTTGAATGGTTCCTGTTAAGTTTTCTAAGGAGACACCTTGTTCTTGTGCAGCAACGATATAAAAGGCTAAAATGGGTAAGACAGCACCATTCATGGTCATAGAAACAGACATTTTGTCTAACGGAATTTCGTCAAATAAAACTTTCATATCTTCTACAGAATCTATGGCAACACCTGCTTTACCTACATCTCCTTGCACGCGTTCATGGTCCGAATCGTAACCTCTATGGGTGGCTAAATCAAAAGCTACAGAGAGTCCTTTTTGGCCGGCCTCTAAATTTCTTTTATAAAAAGCATTACTTTCTTCTGCGGTAGAGAAACCTGCATATTGCCTAATTGTCCAAGGTCTTCTAACGTACATTGTACTGTAAGGTCCTCTTAAATTAGGTGCAATTCCTGCTACAAAATCTTCATGTTTAAAGCTTTGTGGAGTTGCTATCTTAGCACTTTTGAGTTTGATATGTTCAAATGATTTTCTAGTCATTTTCTTTTTCTAACCGTTCTTTTTCCATAATTTCAGATAGACGTTTTCTGTTTATTGGGACAATTAAAGTCTTTATATTTCTTTGTTTTATAAAAGGGAATAATTCCAACTCATTTTTCATGATATCATTTTTATTGGGTTGCATATTGGTGCCCAATAAAATAATCCTTTTAGCATGGAAGTCTTCTTCCTCCTTAGCAACACTTTCTGCTATTTTCTTTTGAATAATTCCTGCCTTTAATTGTTTTAAAAATCCACCGCCTTTTTCTATTTGTTTAAATAAGGTCAATGCTTTTTCTGCTAATTGATGCGTAATTGACTCTATGTAATAAGTACCATCAGCAAAATTTTGTGCTTCTTGTAAATAACTTTCCTGTTGTAAAATTAAAAGTTGATTTCTTGCAATTCGTTCACCAAATTCATTTGATTTATGGTACATAGCGTCATACGATATTGAAGAAACCGTATTGGATCCTCCTAAGATAGCACTCATATACTCAGTTGTTGTTCTAAGCATATTTATATTATAGTCATACAATGTTTTATTTCTTAAACTGGGCTGCGTAAAAATATGCACTGCACTATTTTCTTGATCATATTCATTTAATAGCGTTGCCCATAAAATTCTAAATGCCCTTAGTTTTGCTATTTCAAAAAAGTAATTGCTACCCGCAGAAAATGTAAAGTGAATTTTTTCAGCTATGTCTTTTCCAAAATGATTTAAATATTCGTTTGCATGGGCTAAAGTATAGGCTAATTGCTGCACAATCGTAGCGCCTGCGTTTTGATATAAGTCACTAGAAACCGAAACACAATTTTTATTGGATTTAAGAATAAAATCCAATTGTTTGAAATCTTCTTTTAAGTTCATGAACCAGTTTCCGTTTTCTGCCAAATTTCCAATAATATCTAATTGGATAAACGTCTTATTCGGATTTATGAATTTTGATAATTCAACTAAAAATACGGGGGGTAAAAACTGAAATTTAAAATATATTAAAATTGTATTGATATCAATATTTTTCAATAATAAACTACAATTAAAAGGTTTTGTACTAATAAATTGAATTGAAGTTGCACCTCTCTTTAAAGCATCAAGAGCTAATGAATTTGCTATTTTCTCATTATCAACAAAAATAGTCTGACAAATATTAAAGCCTTTTTTTGGTAGATTTAGTTTTGTGTTTGTTCTGTCTTCTTTTGAGTAAAAAGGTTTTACTGTAATACCTTCATTAGTTTTCCAAAGCAAAGTTTCATTATAATCTGCACCCTTTAAGTCTACTTGAATTTTTTGCTTCCAAGCAGCAGATGATGTTCCTATAAATTCATTAAACAGAAATGGATTCATTACTTTTTTATGGTGTCAAATTCTATAATATAAATATCTTCATTTTCTTTTTTCATCAAGTATTGCTCCCTTGCAAAACGTTCTAGTTGCAAAGAATCATTTAGTTTTAGGATAGTGGCTTTATCTTCTGCTATTTTAGTTTTATAAAAAGATACGGTACTTTCTAGATCTTTAATTTCGCTATTAAATTTTCTATGAACCAAATAAGAATTTTCGTCAAAAAACAACATCCAGATTATGAAAGGAATAAAAATTAAAACAAAAATATTTGTCAAAATTTTAAATACTTTATTATTTTTTAGAGTATTAATAGTCATATGCTATAAACGTTCATTAATAACTGTTCTAACAATATCTATGGCAACATTATTATATCTATCATTGGGTATAATTAAATCTGCAAAGTTTTTTGTAGGTTCTATAAATTCTTGATGCATAGGTTTTAAGGTCGTCTGATATCTGCTTAAAACTTCATCCATATCTCTTCCTCTTTCTGTGATATCTCTTTTTAACCTTCTAATTAATCGTTCATCTGTCTCTGCGTGCACAAATATTTTAATGTCAAATAAGTCTCTTAGTTCCTTATTATTTAGGATCAATATTCCTTCAACAATTACTACTTTTCTTGGATGTGTCTTAATCGTATCTTTTGTTCTATTGTGGGTTACAAAAGAATATACTGGCTGATCTATAGTATTTCCCGCTTTGAGTGCTTTTAAATGGTCAATAATCAAATTAAAATCAATAGCTCTTGGGTGATCAAAATTAATTTCAGCTCTTTCTTCATAAGGCATGTTGTCTGTAGCGTTGTAGTAAGAGTCTTGAGAAATTACGCATACCTCATCTGTAGGTAATTGTTTAATAATTTGATTCACAACTGTTGTCTTTCCACTACCAGTTCCACCTGCAATTCCAATAATTAGCATAAAAAAATATGATTTTGTTAAAGTTCTAACCTTAAGAGTAAAGATATTATAAATATATATATTTAAGGACTATCTCAGTTTTTTTTAGGATTCAATTTTAGGAGACTTGAAACTGCTACAATTCTGATTTTATATCTGTATCGTTTGCTGAATAAAGTAATAAGAGCTTTAACTTTTGAACTACATAGAAACAAAAAAGCTTCAAAAATAAATTTTTGAAGCTTTGAATAAATTGAGCCGATGGAGGGACTCGAACCCACGACCTGCTGATTACAAATCAGCTGCTCTAGCCAGCTGAGCTACATCGGCTTTTGTTTTCAGTTGGCAAATAAAATAAAAATTGGGAACACAACCTAACTAAAAATGTTATTTTTTTACCTGGTTTGTGTAAGTACCTTATTTGTAATATTTTGCTTAAAATATTAAAAGATCGTATTGATTAGTAGAATTAGAAGTAGATTTTAATTTAAAGCTTCTTTGTAGGTTGCGAGGCACCTTTCTCTTGCCTCTTTATGATCTACCATTTCTTTAGGGTATGTAAATTCTTGAAAATCTGGCACCCATTTTTTAATATAGGCTAGGTCGTTATCAAATTTTTTAATTTGAGTTGTAGGATTAAAAATTCTAAAATAAGGTGCTGCATCTACACCAGAGCCTGCAACCCATTGCCAATTACCAATATTACTTGCCATTTCATAGTCATGTAATTTTTCAGCAAAATATGCTTCTCCCCATCTCCAGTCTATTAACAGGTGCTTGCACAAAAAACTTCCTACTAACATTCTAATTCTATTGTGCATAAAACCGGTTTCATTTAGTTGGCGCATTCCAGCGTCAACTAAAGGGTACCCTGTTTGGCCATTACACCATTTAAGGAATTCAGCTTCATTATTGCGCCAGTCAATTCTATCATACTTTGCTTTAAAAGAATTTTTTGAGGTATGCGGAAAATGCCACAGAATTTGCATGAAAAATTCTCTCCAAATTAGTTCTTGCCAAAAAATCTCATTTTTTTCTGTAATCGCTTTTTCTATCATCTTACGAATACTAACAGTACCAAAACGTAAATGTGGTCCTAGTTTAGAAGTAGAGTCCTGGGCAGGAAAGTTCCTTGTATCTTCATAATTTTGAATAAGAGCAGGTGTGACTATATGCTTTTTTATTTTTTGATTTGATTTTGTAAAACCAATATCTGATAAACTTAAATTTGGTAGTTCTTTATCTTGTATTAAGTTTTTTAAGAATGAACTGGTGTAGTAAAAATCTAAGGTGTGTGTTTTAAATTGCTCCTTCCAAACCTTCATGTATGGTGTGTATACTACATAAGGTAAACCATCTTTTTTAGTAACTTCATTTTGTTCGAAAATTACTTGATCTTTAAATGTTTTAAATTTAATATTATTATCATTTAATAATTGTTGAATTTTATCATCTCTGTCTTTAGCATAGGGTTCGTAATCTCTATTTGTAAATACAGTATCTATATTATATTTTTCTAATAGATTTTTATATATAGTTGCTGGTTCCCCATGAAACATGGCAATACTGCTATTATTTTTATCTTCTAACTTACTACGCATTTTTTGAAGCGTTTCATAGATAAAAGTAATCCTAGCATCGTCTTTAGGAAGCTTCTTTAAAATTTCTTCATCAAAAATAAAGATAGGAAGTACAGGGTGTTCACTTTTAAGAGCGTTATAAAATCCGACATTATCATCTAACCTTAAATCTCTGCGAAACCAAAAAATATTTACAGTATCCTTCATCTTATTTAATTTTACCAAAAAGTGCTTGTAATTTTTCTTGTCTGTAATTAAAAATTTCTTCTAATTTTGGTTTTATTAAAAAAGGATGTACCATTTGACCTAAAATTCCTAAAGGAATTTTGTAATCTATAATATCTTCTAATTCTACTCCACCTTCTATTTCTTTTACAAAATGCTTGTGATGCCAAAGCGCATAGGGTCCGTACATTTGCACATCTACAAAGTATTTTTTTTCTTCTATATGCGTAATTTCAGAGATCCATTTTGTTTTAATACCTAAAAGAGGTGTCACATTGTATTGAATTACTTGCCCTGTATATAATGGTCTATCTATTTTAGAAAGAATATTAAAACTCATGTAATCTGGTGTAATGATGCTTAAGTTTTTAGGGTTAGATAAAAACTCCCAAGCTTTATCCAATGAAATAGGTAGCTGTTGTTTCTTTTGAAGTGTGTATATTTTCATTTTAATTATAGACTAGAATATAGAGGTTTAAAGAGGTTGCTATACATAGCCAAAGCATGTAAGGTAACAACAAGTATTTGTAATTATTTACTGCACTGCTTAGTTTAAAAAAATAAACAAATAAAAGTGAAGTCAATAAGAGAATATTTATAAGCGCAAATAATACGAGGTGTTGATTAAAGAAAATAAAATTCCAGCTAACATTTAGGACAAATTGAATTAGGAAAATAGTACGATTTTTACTGGTATTATCTTTTGTAAAAAGTTTTCCTAAATAAATAGAAAAGCAAATCATAATAAGTGTCCAAGCAATACCAAAAACAAAACCAGGCGGTGTCCAAGGAGCTTGGTTTAAATTCGTATACCAATTAGAAAGAGGACCATTATTCATTAACCAACTCCCGATAGCTAAGCCACCAAAGTTTATAGTTAGAAATAATAGTGTTAATTTTAATTGCTTCATTCTTGTTCCTCTGCTTTTAAAGCATCAATTTTCTTAAGGATATCATCTGCTTCTTTATATTTAGAATCACTATCGGTTCTATTTATAGATTGCAACTTATATGCCTCTTCCATAACTTTTTTGTACTTGTCTTGAAGTTTGTCTGCTTCAGATTTTTTCTTAAAGATTCCGAACATAGTTTTTAGATTAAGTGTTTTGTTATTTTCGAACTTGATGGCTTTGTAATTGAAAAATAATAATCCACCAATTGACCTTCAGGAGAAACTAAATATTTTTGAAAATTCCACTTTACTGAAGAGCTTTTAGAATTATTTAATGTTTTATCTGTGAGCCATTTGTATAAAGCATGTTGCTTACTGCCTTTTACATCAATCTTTTCTGTCATTAAAAAAGTTACTCCAAAATTAACTTTGCAGAAAGCTTCAATGTCTTCGGAAGTGCCTGGTTCTTGACTTCCAAACTGATTACAAGGAGATCCAATGATCATTAAATTATCTTCATGCATTTTGTACAACTCTTCTAATTCTTTATACTGAGAAGTAAAGCCACATTTTGAGGCTACGTTTACAAAAAGAATATATTTGTTTTTGTATTCGAATAAGTCAATAGCTTTGTTTTGTAAACTATTGATTTTGATGTTGTAAATATCTGTCATACTTTTTAAATTTTGAAACTTACAATTCCGCAATCAAGTTCAAAAATTTGGCCTGAAATGGATTTTGCTTTGTCTGAAATAAGGAAAGTTGCTAAATCTGCAACCTCATTTGGTTTAAGGAATTTTTTAAGAGGATGACGTTCTGTGATACTTTCTACCATTCTATCATTTCTTAAGAGTTTAGATGCCAGATCTGTTTCTGTAACAGTTGGCGCAATTGCGTTTACACGTATTGTAGGGGCTAATTCTGCACCTAAAGATTTAGCCAAACCTTCCACAGCAGATTTTGCGGCTGCCACACTTGCATGGTAAGGCATTCCTAATTTGGCAGCTACAGTGCTAAAAAATAGGATAGATGGGTTTTCTCCTTTTTTTAATTTAGGAAGATATTTTTGAACTGCTTTAACAGCACCAATAACATTTATTTCAAAGTCTTCTCTAAAATCTTGTAATTTTAATCGTGCAATTGGTTTTAGATTAATACTTCCAGGGCAATAAATTAAGGTATCTATCGCTTCAATTTCTGGTAAGTCATCTGTAAGTATATCACAATTATAATGAGTGAGGTTAGCGTGGGGCTGCAAAGGAGCTGTTCTACTAATATTTACAACTATATTCTCTTCAATTAAAGATTGCACAATTGCATGTCCAATTCCTTTGCTTCCTCCAACTACTACTATTTTTCTCATATGCTTTTAAGGTCTTCCTTTCAAGCGCTTTTCAATTTTCTGTTTTACAGCTGTCAAGCGCTTCATTTGATCCATTATTTCAAGATCTTTTTCTATTTTGTATACTTCGTTTAGCTCTAGAATAAGGGCTTTAACCTCTCTAGATGCTACAATTCTATCACTTGTTGTTTTAAATGAGAATTTTCTATGTTCAAATTCTGCTGCGCGTTCCGTTAAATTCATTGTTACTTTTCAGATTTTATAAGCGGTAATATAATTATAAAACTTAGAAGCGCAATAAAAATTATTATTATTTCTTAAGAGGTAAGTGGTTTTCCTTTTAATCGTCTTTCAATTCTTTGCTTTATTACAGTCAATCTTTTCATGATATCCATAATATTAGAATCTTTATTTTCTTTGTAAATTTCATTTAAGCTTAAGATCAAATCTTTTGCTTCTCTAGCGGCCATTATTCGATCGCTTGTTGTAGGAAATCTCATTTTCCTAGTTTCAAATTCTAGTGCTTTTGTAATTAATTCCATAGTTAATATTTAAGGGTATTTTGTAATTCAGTAATCTTTTCCGGACTGTCAAATTTTCCACCAAAGTAAGATGTTACTGTTGCAGAAGTATCATCTTTAATACCTCTAGAAGAAACACATAGGTGTTTCGCGTCTATTATTACTGCAACATCTTCAGTGTTTAAAATTGTTTTTAATTCTTCAGCAATTTGGTTTGTTAAGCGCTCTTGAACCTGAGGTCTTTTCGCATAATATTGTACAATTCTATTTAATTTTGATAATCCAATTACCTTTCCTGAAGAAATATAGGCTACATGTGCTTTTCCTACAATTGGTACAAAATGATGCTCACAGTTAGAGTAGAATGTAATATTTTTTTCTACCAACATTTGATTGTATTGATATTTATTATCAAACAACGCTACTTTGGGTTTATTGGCAGGGTTTAATCCTGAAAAAATTTCTTCGATATACATTTTAGCAACTCTATTTGGAGTTCCTTTTAACGAATCGTCTGTTAAATCTAAGCCTATTACATTCATTATTTCAGAAAATAACAAAGCTATTTTATCTTTTTTTTCGGCATCCGATAATTTAAAAGCATCTGCTTTCATCGGAGTTTTTAGTCCTGTAAAAAGATGGTCATCACCAATTTCTTCTGGTGAAAATCCGTTAAATTTTACTAAATTTTCTTTTGTTGCCAATGTATTAGCTTTTATAGTTTTTATTATCTTTTGGATATAGAGTTATTAGAGATGCTTCTTTGTCTGGTGCATTTAAATCTCCCTTTTTCAAAAGTTCTGAGTTTTTCATGTTTAGTCTTTCTTCCTTGCACTCGTTTGCGCCACATTTGAAAACTTTTCAGTTTCATTTCTCTTCGCATTAAATCGATAACTTCTTGTTCTTTTAAACCGAATTGAAATTGAATAGACTCGAATGTGGTTCTATCTTCCCAAGCCATTTCTATAATTCTATCTATAGAAATAGTGATTAATTGTTCTGATTTATTGGAAATCATATTGTTTGTTGTTTTCTATCTTGCAATTAATAATTTTATCTATAAAATTTTTGTTTTCTTTTAATAACTTATTACTCTTAAATCTTACAAAGTTACCTTGAGCGTGTATACTAAATCCCTCAGTTTTGTATGTGTGCAATTGATAATAGGGTATTGCCCAGCTGAAATTTTTTAAACCCTTATTAATATGAATTACGATCCCTTTTTGTCTGAGCTCTATGTTACCATAATTAATATCTGACACAGCATTAATTAATTTTAGAAACCCTGGACTTACGGCATCAATAATCATTCTTTTAGATCCAACACCTCCTAGTTTTATTGCCTTAACAAAGCTATATGGCTTCCCTAACAAATCATTCATTGTTGCGGTAGCATCTTTATTTTTAAGTGTAGTGTTAAATATCATTACTCAAAGATACAATAAATATTATTATGTTTAACAATTTATGTTATTAGTTAAACAAAAATTAACAGATATTTATATTTTAAGAAATTTTCTAAATCAATCAGTATTTAATAAGCTGTTTCTATTCGAAAGAGTGTGTTTCCTCAAAATCCTTTCACTTTCTTTTTTCACCTCCGTGTTTTTTTTCATATTCCATAGAATATCACTTGCTTTTTTTCTAGCAACTTTAATTTCTACAATAGGATTTGGGTAATCAACACCTGATTCAAAATTATTAAACTGCTGATCTAAAGGTGTCATTAAATAAGGTTCATGCACAAAAGGAGTTTCTAGGTGTGCTAACTCAGGAATCCATTTTCTAATAAATGTTCCATCTTCGTCATGTTCTAAGCTATTTTTTATTGGGTTGTATATTCTAAGAAGATTAATACCCGTTTCACCAGCATTCATTTGCAATTGCGGGAAATGAATCCCGGGTTCAAAGTCTAAGAATAAACGAGACAAATGCTGAGACGATGCTTGCCAAGGTTGCCATAAAATATGGGTAAAGAAAGATACCAGCATAGCACGCATTCTAAAGTTTAAATACCCTGTTTCTGTTAAACAACGCATGCAGGCGTCAATTAACGGAAAACCGGTTTTACCTTCTTCCCAGGCTTTTTGGTATTCTAATGAAATACTTTTCTTTAGTTTTTGATACCCTTTATTTATACTTGCGTTTTCCATGGTGTGTTCCATTTCAAACTTTTGTATAAAGTGTGCTTGCCAGCGTAATCTTGAGATAAATGCACCCAAATGTTTTTT
>Ga0209533_1000626_pt1 | contig 33486 bp, 34 predicted proteins | sample COG_04_FD_184748 | JGI IMG/M metagenome (GOLD analysis project Ga0209533, IMG submission 184748) | Pelagic Microbial community sample from North Sea - COGITO 998_met_04 (SPAdes) (version 2) | ecosystem: Environmental > Aquatic > Marine > Neritic zone/Coastal water | place: Helgoland, sampling...
TCAGCATGAACCATACTGGCGAATCCCGGAATTGGCAAATCTCCTTGAGTTGTTCCTGTTGCCAAAAAATCTATTTCAGTTCCATTTATTCCTCTTCTGCTCAATGCTTCTTCAATTGCTTTGGTAGCCAAATTAGAATTTAAGTGAGTTGTTTTTTGCTCCTTATCTAAGGCATAATGCCTTGATTGAATTCCGTTTTGATTCAAAATTCGTTCTCGCACTCTGCTTGCATCTCCATTTATTTTCCCCAAATAATCTTCCATTTCTTCATTAGAAATAGGGGAGTTCGGCAAGAATTTTCCGATACTGGTTATAAATACTTTTTTCATCTTATATGTATTTTTAAGATTCAATTAACTGTTTGCTAATTTGTTTGTTTTAACTGTTTGGCTTACTCAATTAATATTGCCCATTATGGGCTTTCATAATTCTATTATTTTTTAATCAAGGAATAAAGTCTGTCCATTAATCCTGATGCAAAGCCAAAATTTTGTTTGCCTTTGCTGTGATGTTCATTGTGTTTTGTGCCAAATATTAGGCTTTGCATTCCTTTTCCGTTCCCAAACCTGTAGTTACAATGTCCAGAGTAGTTTAGTAAAATACTTGTAAGTGGATAAATACCTATTGCTAAAGGTGCAAAAGGAATGAAAGGACAAATACAAAGTGGAACTGTGCTCAGTAATAGTGCTTCGATCCAGTGAAAACTATAAACTGAATAAACAGTTGGAACTACTGATTTGTGGTGAACTTTATGCACATATTTCAACATAAAGGGAATGTGCATCATTCTATGAACTACAAAAAAGTGCAGTTCATTAAATACATTTAAAAAGATAACTCCAAACAAGATATTGATGAAACTATTGTCCAAAAGTTCTATCTGACCTGTTCTTACCAAATAGATAACTGGAATTCCCGAGAGGCCAAAAATTATTAATGAAACAAAAGAATGTTTTATCTCCGTTTTTAATTGATTTTTAGGAAGCTTACGAGATACAATTTTGTTAGCTAAACCTTTTTTTTCTAGTTGTTTGCATGCCCAAAGAAAACAGGGTCCAAGAATAAAATAGAGAACAACAAAGTAACCAAAAGTAAGTGCGAACACTTCTAAGTAACTTGCTTCTTGTAATATGTAATGAATACTTTTTCCCATCTTTTTTTGTTGTTAATCAAAGATGAGAAAAATAGTTGAGAAAGAAAATTTAAATTATTTAATTTAATGACGTTATTTCTAGCTCATTTTTTGCTTAAAGTAATGATAGTCAATGTCTAAAATTTAATTTAATGACATCATTATTTTAGTCGTTACTAAAGAGTTTGTTCGGTAATAATTCTAAATAGAGAATCTTACAGGGATGTAATAAGTGAATTCCTCTAATCTATTGTGCATTTTACCAGGAATCATTTCCTTGATTAATTTACACACTCTAAGAGCTTCGTCATCTAACTTTCCATATCCACTTGATAAGAAAATTTCATGTTCAGTTACTTTCCCGTCTTTACCAATACTTACTTTAATTATAGCCAAACCTTCATGCCCTTTAGATTTTTCTGTTCTAGGGTATTTCAAGTTTTCTTTCATGAAGTCTTTGTAGAAGTCATCATCCTCAGAATACTTTGGTGGAGTTGTTAAACTTCTTCTTTCGTCTACTCTACTTCCGTCTTCGTTATAAAATTTGAAATCAATTAATTCTCCTCCTTCATATTTTTCTTTGGCACTTAATTCACCCGATTCAAAATAAAATTTCCAAGTTCCAGTTCCTTCATCATTAATAAAGTCTCCCTCATTATTCAATCCTCCTTCTTCGTAGTAATCTTTCCAGTGTCCTGTTCTTTTACCTTTTTGAGTGTACTCTCCTTCTTGGCTTAAGTTTCCATTGTCGTACCACCATGTCCATTTTCCAACAGCTTTGTTTTTAAGGTATTTACCTTCCATTTCCTTTTCACCATTCTCGAAATAGTAACTAAAATCACCCGATCTTTTCTTGTATTTTTTATCGCTATAAACTCCAGTCATTTGTATCTGTCCATCTATAAAGTAATCCTTTACACCATATTGCTTCTTTGCAATCTTAAAAGATTTTCTGTAAAACTTAGCATATTTTTTACTCACCACATTCCATGATTCAGTGTAGTAAGTTGTTAGTGTATCTTGAGAAAAACTCCCTAAATAAGTAAAAAGGGCTAAGGCTAAAAGTAATTTTTTCATTCTTTGTTTTGGTATCTAATTCGTTAATAGTAGTTTAAAATAATATAAAATTGCTAAAATTCAAAAAAAAGTGATTACAAATATGCATTAAAGTTTCATTTTAAATTGTAAAATCTAAAATGATATTTGTCACCTAATTTTAACATCAAGTTAAGTTAAATTAATTGATATTTCAATTCAAGAAAGTGATACAAAGTATGAGAAGAACACTGCAATGGAATTAGGGATTCATGAGGCTATTTATGAAGCGATCAAAGATCAGAATTCGGAACTAGCAGTAAAATGTATGGAAAATCACTTCGCTCAACTCCACTGCATGGTAAGCTTTCAAGACTTGTTCAATGGCTAAGATGTTAATTGAAGAATAGTGAAAGTAAAATAGAAATTAATTCTATTTTCGAAAAATTTACATAGATATTCATCATATTTTAATTCTGGTATGAATTCCTCTTTTTGTATTTGGGCCACAAAATTGACATTTTCCAATATCAATTAATTTTCATTATTCTTTTCAGCAAATTTTATATAATCTTGCATTTTACTCCTTCATCAAATTATCAACCAAGAAATAAGTCATTTTATTAAACAAATGTAGCCTTGTTGTTCCTCCATAAATTCCATGATTTTTGTTTGGATAAACAAACATTTCAAAGTCTTTATTTTCGGCTACTAGTGCAGTTACCATTTCATAAGTGTTTTGCGGGTGAACGTTATCATCTCCACCACCATGTACAATTAGGAACTTACCTTTCATTTTCTTAACATGGTTAATTGGCGAATTATCGTCATATCCATCAGCATTTTCTTGAGGAGTTCTCATAAAACGCTCTGTGTACACATTGTCATAATATCTCCAGTTTGTAACTGGTGCAACAGCAATTCCTGCCTTAAAATAATCAGCTCCTTTAGTTATACAAAGTGAAGCCATATAACCTCCGTAACTCCATCCTTGGATTCCAATATTGTCTCCATCAGCATAAGGTAAACTTCCCATATGCTTTGCAGCACTTATTAAATCTTCCGTTTCTAATTTACCTAATTGTAAGTAGGTAGAGTGCTTAAAATCTCTTCCTCTAAACATTGTTCCTCTAGTTTCTACACATACAACCAAAAATCCTTTTTTAGCTAATAAATGGTGCCACATCATTGTAGTTCCACCCCAAGAGTCTTTCACCACATTGTTTCCAGGACCATTATAACCAGTCATAAATACTGGGTACTTTTTGTTCTTGTCAAAATTAGCTGGCTTTATCATCCAAGCATTAAGTTTGGTTCCCTGTCCATTATCAAATTGAAAAAACTCTTTTTTAGCCAAATTGTATTTCGCCAGTCTAGTTTTAAGTGCTTGATTGTCTTGCAATACTTTTATTTCCTCTCCATTAGCTTTGTGTAAAGTAATGTATTGAGGTGTATTAGCATCCGAATGGTAATTGATATAATATTTCATCCCTTTGCTAAATGAAGCAGAATTATTCCCTTTTAGAGTCGATAATTTCTTCTTTGCTGTAGCATCAGTTTTAATTACAAACAACTCTTGTTGAGTTGGTCCATTTTCTGCAGATAGGTAATAAATTAATCCATTAGCTTCATCAATTCCCTTAATTTCAATCACATCCCAGTTTCCTTTGGTGATTTGTTTTTCTTTACCATCAATAGTATTAAGGTAAATGTGGTTGTATCCATCTTTTTCACTCATCCACAAATAAGTGTTGTTGTCATCCATAAAAGTTAAGTTGTCATGGATGTCAATATAAGTCTTAGCAGTTTCTGTGAAATATGCCTTAGCAATGAACGAAGCTTTTTTCTGAGGTCTGTCTTGAACACAGTAAACCATCATTAACTGAAGGTTGTTTTGTAATCTATTTAGTTTAGTAATTGATAATTGGCTAGGGCTTTTAGTCCAATTTATTCTTGGAATATAATATTCTTCTTTTTGATCAATAATATTAACCGGAGTTGAAGATTGTGTTGGAATATCATAAACATGAACACTTATTTTAGAGTTGTCTTCTCCAGCTTTAGGATATTTAAATCTGAACTCTTCTGGATAAAGTGTTCCGTAATAATCTAAATGGAATTCTTTTACATCCATTTCATAAAACTTCCAATAGGCAAGTTTAGTCCCGTCAGAGTTCCATTCGAATCCTTTGTGGAACCCAAATTCTTCTTCGTAAACCCAATCAGTAGCTCCGTTTATTATTTCATTTATTTTTCCATCTTGAGTTATCTGAATCTCTTTTCCTGTTTCGGTATTCACAAAAAACAGATTGTTTTCTCTCACAAACGCTACTAAATTTCCAGAAGGTGAAAAATCGGCTAATCTTTGTTTACCAAGTTCTTTATCTGATAATGGAATCGTTTTTTTAGTTTTTAAATCATAGATGTAGTAATATGATTTACTTGATCTTCTATAAATCGACTCTTGCTCAGTTGCAATTAATACTTTCTGTTCATCAGCACTAAACTCATACGCATCAATAGGAATTGGTTTTCCGTCTTCATCTTTCAAATCCATAAAAGTTAGTATCGTACTTACTTTTTCGTAGGTTTTGTATGAATACTTATTTATTTCTGGTCCCATTTCGCCATTGTCCATTGCAGTAAAATGTTCTCCATCATTCATTGAACTAACTCCCCTGACTGATTTTCCGTAAAACTCTCCTGAATACCAAATAAGGTCATTGGTTAATTCCTTTTCATCTGGATTAGTTGCAGAATCAAAGATAGATTCTGTATCCGGGTTGACTTTCGCTTTTGTTTCGGTTTTCTTTGCCGAGCAAGAAAGTGAAATTGCTATTAATGGAATTATATAAAAGTATTTGGTAGTCATTTGCGTTTTTATTTTGTGAAAAACGAATATAATGAATTTCAGTAATTACAGTGGTTTTCTTGCTATGATAAATTCTTTTTTATTTGTGTAGATAAATCATAGATAGTTAGGTGATTTTTTATTTATATTTGTTCTAAATAAGAATAAGGAGTGAAATTATCTAATTGCCAAAATAATACCCAGTATACAGTTAAAGAAGTAATAGAGTGCGACTTTGATTGTAAGTTAATGGAATATGGAATAATTCCGGGAGCCAATGTGTTGGTATTAAACAAAGCACCATTTAATGGTCCTGTTTACTTATCTATTGGGACTCAAAGAATTGCTATCCGTAAAGAAGAGGCATCATACATTGTTTTGGAATGAAAAATTTAAAAGTCTCTCTTATTGGAAACCCAAATGTGGGTAAAACAACCTTGTTTAATAGGTTGTGTGGGGTGAACCAAAAAACTGGTAATTATCCTGGAGTAACCGTAGATAAAAAATCAGGAAAATTTAAACACCTCGATTATCAAATAGAAGTAACCGATTTGCCTGGATTTGATAGTATTTACCCTAAATCATTAGACGAAGAATTAGTAGTTAATTTTTTAAAAAACAACTCTGGTACCGATAAAATAAACAAGGTTGTTTTTATTGCTGATGGAACAAATATCAAGAAGAACCTTTACCTATTATCTCAAATTAAAGATTTAGGATATGACATTGTGTTGGCAATAAACATGATTGATATTGCTAAAAGAAAAGGAATATTAATAGATACAGAATACCTTTCTAAGGAATTTGGAATTCATGTGGTCTCTATTTCAGCTCGAAAAGGTGATGGAATTGATGAGCTTAAGTCAGCACTTTTATTAGATTCACCTGCGCCAAAGTCCGAAGAGCATAGATATTTAAAGCCCGAGAATCGTAAAATTCTTCAGGATTATGTAGAAAAAATTGGAGCTAAAAATTCCTATCAAACTTTTTTGAGTATTACTCAAGACAATGCATTGCCTGAAGTTTCTGTAAAAAAATGGAAATCCGAAGAAGCAATTTTAAGATATCAATATGTAAGGGAAATTCTTGCCAATGGAATTAAGATTGATAAATCTTTGGCGAATGATGTTACTTCTAAATTGGATAATGTACTGATGCATAAAGTATGGGGTTACCTCATATTTGTTGGAGTTTTACTGGTTATTTTTCAATCGGTTTTTTCTCTTGCATCATATCCTATGGGTTGGATAGAACAATTTTTCTCCTGGTTTCAAGGTTCTGTTCAGTCTGTTTTATCACCAGGTAGTTTCACCAGTTTTATTACCGAAGGATTAATTCCTGGATTAGAAGGCGTAATAATATTTGTTCCTCAAATTGTTATTCTCTTTTTCTTTTTCGCCCTGCTAGATGAAAGTGGATACATGAACCGTATCATTTTCTTGATGGATCGTGTGATGCAGAAAGTAGGAATGAGTGGAAAAAGTGTAGTTCCTTTAATATCAAGTTTCGCCTGTGCTGTGCCAGCAATTATGGCTACAAGAACTATCGAAAACAAAAGAGAAAGACTTATAACTATTATGGTAGCTCCTTTGCTTACTTGTTCGGCAAGACTTCCTGTTTATACAATTCTTATAGGATTGTTAGTTCCAGATACCAAAGTATTGGGATTTGTGAGCGTGCAAGCATTGATATTACTTGCAATGTATTTATTAGGTGTAATTACTTCTGCAATAGCTGCTTTGGTTTTTAAATTCATTATTAAAAATAAATACCGAAGTTTTTTTATTACCGAAATGCCAAGATATTTACTTCCAAGTATGAAGAATGTAGTATTCACCATTTGGGAAAATACCAAAGCATTTGTTTGGAATGCAGGTAAGATAATTGTTGCCGCTTCTATTATTCTTTATGTTTTGGGAACCAATGGAGGAGAACGATTTAAGAACTCAGAGGAATATGTGTTAGCCGAATACCCTAGTTTAACCGAAGACGAACAGTCTACTAAAATTTCTTCTTATGAGTTGGAACATTCTTATTTGGGTATGATGGGAAAATCTATTGAGCCAGCTATTGAGCCTCTTGGTTACGATTGGAAGGTAGGAATTGCACTGATAAGTTCAATTGCAGCTAGAGAAGTGTTTGTGGGAACTATGTCTATAATTTATAGTATTGATTCAGAAGAGGATTTATCTATCATGCAAAAACTCGAAAAAGAGACCAATAGCAATACTGGGAAACCAACTTTTAATTTCGCCACTTGTATCTCTTTATTATTGTTTTATGCCTTTTCATTACAATGTATGAGTACCATTGCCGTTACTTATAAAGAAACTAAATCTTTTAAGTGGACAAGTATTCAATTCGTTTACATGACAGCACTGGCTTATATAGTTTCATTCATAGCTTATCAATTACTTAGTTAATATGCAAGATTTATTAGTATACATAGTTTTGTTTTTAGCCATTGGTTACTTTGGTTACCGCTTTTATAGTACTTTTTTTAAAAAAGAAAAAAGCTGTGGTAACGGAAGTTGTGGCTGTGAATAAACATCTAATTGAAAGAAATTATTGTTACTTAAAACTTTAATATTATGATTTACACTTTAGAGAATATCTATGAAGAGTCATTAAAAGATAATCCAGTTTGGACTTCGAAAATAATTGGAAGTAATAACAAGTGGAAGCAATATTTGTTGAGAAAGAAAATGAACATTAAGCTTTCGAACGGAAAAACAATATTTATTTGTAGCGGATTTGAATGGGACTTATCTAGTGTGCCATGAATCTTTTGGCCAATATTCCCTCCAAATGGAGATTTTATACTTGGAGCCTTAATTCATGATTGGATGTATCAACAAAAGGATTATATAATCAAAGAATGGTTTGATAACGATACTAAAAAAGCAAGAAAATTTGCTGATAAAGAAATGTTTCTTTGGAGTTCAAAAGTAAATACTTCTTCAGGTTTTAGTCTAAAAAAGGTTGATAATTCAATTAGATATTCAGGTGTTAGGTTATTTGGATGGACTGTTTGGAATAGTAATCACAGGGAAAAAGTAAAAGGAATGAGGATTGAAATTACTGAGGAGCAGTTTACCAATATAAAAGAAGTTTGATGATAGTCTGAAAAATAATTTTCATTACTTTTATAGTATCAATTTAAAATACAGTTAAATCATGGCAAAAGTTCACAATTATAGCGCAGGACCTTGTATTCTTCCTCAAGAAGTAATAAAAGAAGCAGCAGAAGCTGTTCTTAATTTTGATGGGTTAAACCTTTCAATTTTAGAGATTTCTCATAGAAGTCCAAATTTTGTTACTGTAATGGACGAAGCAGTAGCTTTGGTAAAAGAATTATTGGAAGTGCCAGCAGGTTATTCTGTGTGTTTTGCACAAGGTGGTGCAAGTCTTGGTTTTTTAATGGCAGGTTACAACATGATTGGCGACCACAAAAAATCGGCATATTTAAATACTGGAACATGGAGTGACAAAGCAATTAAAGAAGCTCACTTTTTTGGTGATGTTGACGTAATTGGATCTTCTAAAGAAGATAATTACAACCATATTCCTAAAGGATATACAGTGCCAACTGATTGTGATTATTTACATTATACATCTAACAACACAATTTTTGGGACTCAATTCAAAGAAGTACCAAATACAACAATACCATTGGTGTGTGATATGAGCTCTGATATTTTCAGTAAAAAAGTAGACATCTCTAAGTTTGATTTGATTTATGCAGGAGCTCAAAAAAATATGGGTCCAGCAGGAGCAACTCTTTACATTATAAAAGACGAAGTTTTTACGAGAAATAGAATCAAGATTCCAACAATGTTGAATATTGAGACACACGTAAAAAAAGACTCTATGTTTAATACTCCTCCTGTTTATCCAATATATGTGTCTATGCTTAATCTTAGGTATTTGAAAAGTATTGGTGGAGTTCCAGCTCAACAAAAAATAAACGAAGAAAAAGCAAGAATTTTATATGCAGAGATTGATAGTAATCCTTTATTTAAAGGTGTTGCTGCAGTAGGAGATAGAAGTAATATGAATGCAACATTTGTATTAACTGATGAGAGCAAACAAGCTAAATTTGATGAAATGTGGAAAGCTGCTAACATCAGTGGAATAAAAGGTCACAGAAGTGTAGGAGGTTACCGTGCCTCAATGTATAATGCTTTGCCAGTTTCATCTGTGCAAGTATTAGTAGGTGTGATGAAGGCATTGGATTAAGTTTACATAATTATTTAAACAAAAAAAAGCTCTGATTTTATCAGAGCTTTTTTTTGTTATATATTAAATCAATTAAGAACTCATTCTCTTTTTCATTTCTTCTTTTTCATCACAAGTCAAGCATTCTTGAGCTTTAGTAATGTCTCCAAAAAGACTTTTGAAAATATGAGAGTATTTCTTATATCCTCTACATTGTCCACACATTGCATTGTGCATTCTCAAACTTAATCTTTCTTTAAAACTAAGTTTTTCCCAATCACTACGATCTATTAACTGTGCTATTTCTTTACAATCTTTCATTAGTTAAACCATTTTTTATCCAAACATCCTTTTAGCTGTATTTTAGCTCTGTGGATGATAACCCAAAAGTTGGACGAAGTTATATCATACTCATTACAAATCTCTTCTGAATCTTTATTGTCAACAAATTTATCAATAAAAATTCCTCTTTGCTTCTCCGGCAGCAATTCAATACAAGACATTAATGCTCCTCTCAATTCCGTATTTTCAATTTTAGCTTCCGTTTCGTTTACATCACTGTAAGGAGTAGTTGCTTCAATCCAGTTATTTTTATTTTCATCATTGGAAGTGAATTGCGAAATAGGACTGGTTTTACGACTTTGCTGTTGTCTCCAATGATCAATTATTTTTCTTTTTAGGATAGAAAACAACCAAGTTTTTACCGTGCTTTTTTGTTCAAATCTCTCCCAGGCTTTCAAAGCAGAAAAGAAAGTATCTTGTACTAAATCTTTAGCAAGATCTCTATCATTTACTCTATTAGCTGTATAGTTAAATAGCATATCAGAGTATTGGTCTACCAAATCATTTAAATTTATATCTTCTTTTTTTTGTGCCAATTAGTTATAGTTTTTTCGCTTTTTCCCAGTATTCATCCATTTCATCTAAGGTCATTTCGCTTAGCTCTTTTCCATCTTTTTTAGATTCAACTTCAATGTATTGGAACCTTTTTATGAACTTTTTGTTGGTTCTCTCTAGAGCGCTTTCTGGGTTCACACCTATAAATCTAGCGTAATTTATTAAAGAAAACAATACATCACCAAACTCATCTTCTATCTTATCAGAGTTCGAATCAATTTCTACTTTAAGTTCATCAATCTCTTCAATTACTTTTTCCCATACTTGATCCTTGTTGTCCCAATCAAATCCAATTCCTCTAGCTTTTTCCTGTATTCGTGATGCTTTTACTAATGCTGGAAGCGATTTTGGAACACCTTCAAGAACAGATTTTTTTCCTGATTTTAGTTTTATTTTTTCCCAGTTTCTTTTAACTTCTTCCTCAGTTTCGGCAATGGTATCTCCATAGATATGAGGATGACGTTCCACTAATTTGTCACACACAGAATTCAAAGCATCTGCAATGTCAAAATCGTTCGTTTCACTTGCAATTTTAGAGTAAAAGACCATATGGAGCATCACATCTCCAATCTCTTCTTTGATGTCATCCATGTCTTCTTCAAGGATTGCATCTGCTAATTCATATGTTTCTTCAATAGTTAAATGACGAAGAGTTTGAATCGTTTGCTTTTTGTCCCAGGGACATTGAGCGCGCAATTCATCCATTATTATAAGTAGCCTTTCAAAGGCTTTCAGTTTATTTTGCATTTTGCTTTTCTAACCATTCCATTAATTCCTCTTCATTCATATCCAAAGTAGATAATCTAGCTTTGTGCATCACTGTAGAAGGGTGGTTTGGAAATTTTTCGATAATTTCATCATAAGCTTCTCTTGCTTTTTTCTTGTTATCCATTTTATCAAAAAGAAATGCTCTTACGTTCATTTCTTCAATGATATTAGAATCGTTTGCAAATTCAGAAATCCCTATTTCTAATATTCTAACAGCTTCAAAATCTTGTTGTAATCCCTGAGCAGCTTTAGATGCTTTTCTTATAGCTTCTCTACGGTTAATAGATTTTGGGAATTTTTCAATGTGTTTTTTTCCAGCTTCTAGCATCAGTAACGAGTACCTTTTAGAAACCTCTAAGCTTTCTTCATTAACCAGTTTTTCTTCTAACTTCTCTAGTCTCGAGTATAATTCAGATTCAGAAAATCCTTCAATATTTGCGCCTATAAGTTTTTGTTCTTCTTTTACCTCTGGTTTAGTTTCTTCAGTTATTTCATTGTTGCAAGAGAACAAGGTAAAGGATATTAAAAGGGACGTAATAAGTATATGTTTCATTCTGTTATTTTTAGTAAATATAATTTTTTTGACTCTTTATTTATTGTTAAAAATTGTAATTTTTATACACTACGAAACTAAATTCCCTTCGTCTATTTCGAAAGCGAAACATTCGTATTTTTTCTTTTTAAAAAATTTAGGTAAACGTTCAGTATTGGTGTCAGTAATAAAAACTTGACCAAAAGTACCTTCGCATATTTGCTCCATTAAATGAGATATTCTACTCTCATCTAGCTTGTCGTAAATATCATCCAGAAGCAGAATTGGTTTTGATTCCGTTTTGCTTTCAATATGTTTAAACTGAGCAAGTTTAAGCGCAATTAAATAAGTTTTTTGTTGTCCTTGTGATCCAAATTTCTTTAATGATTTACCGCCAATTTCAAAGCTAAAATCATCTTTGTGCGTTCCCTTAGTTGTGTATCCTAAGTATTTCTCTTTGTGGAGACTTTCGGTAAGTAAATCTTTAAATTCGGTTTCTGCCAATTGAGAGGAATAACTTAGTTTAATGTGTTCTTCTCTTCCCGAAATAGCATTGTAAATTTCAGTAAAAACTATTTTGAATTCTGAGATAAACTCAGTTCGTTTTGTATGTACTTCTTTACCCAAAGTTATTAGTTGCTCATTCCAAATCTCTAGGGATAATGAATCGAATTTCATTCCCTGTTGAAGGCTTTTTAAATAAGCATTTCTGTGGTTCAGTACTTTATTATAGTTTATTAATGTTTTAAGGTACAGCTTATCGTATTGCGAAATTATTAGGTCTATAAACTTCCTTCTAGTTTCACTTCCTTCGTAAATTAAGTTGGTATCCATTGGGGAAATAAGAACTGTGTTTATCAATCCAATGTGATCAGATAATTTCTCGTATTCTTTCTTTCCTTTTTTAAATACTTTTTTCTTTCCTCTTTTTACTCCGCAGTAAATTTTTTCCTTGTTTTCTTCTCCATCAAATTCGCCTTCAAGCACAAAAAAATCTTCTTCATTTTTAATGTTCTGGCTATCTACAGAGTTGAAAAAACTCTTACAGTTAGATAAGTAATATATCCCATCTAATATATTGGTTTTACCCATTCCATTCTTTCCCAAAAAGCAATTAACGTAAGGTGATACGTTCAATTCGATTTGATCATAATTTTTAAAATTAAGAAGTGAAAGCTTGGATAAAATCAAGGTTGAGTTTTTTATTTCTTTAAAGAATCTAAAATACTATTTTTTGTACAATTTAATAAAGAAATCAACAGTAATTCGTAATTTGTATTTCATTAATTTTAAAAGAAAATTCGCTAATGAAAAGAATAAGATTTACCCTAGTTGTTGTATTTGTTTTAACAACCATATTTTCTTGCGTTAAATTCAGAACTGCTGATTTAGTCATTCATAATGCACGTATTTACACAGTAAATGAAACATTTGAAGTTGCTCAAGCAATGGCAATTAAGGATGGTAAAATTATAGCAATAGGGAAGGAGCACGAAATAATGAATAAGTACCGCCCTGATGAAATTATTGATGCAGAAACAAGACCAATTTATCCAGGATTTATGGATGCACATTGTCATTTTTTAGGATCGGGACTTAATTCTTTGGCTGTAGATTTAAGTGAGGTTAAAACGATAATGGATTTAGAGAATACTATTGAGAAATATAAGAATGATAACCCAGACTCAAGATGGATTGTGGGATACGGTTGGGATGAGAATAATTGGAATTTCACTACAGTAGATGCCAATAGATTAATAAATCGAAAATTTGACGATAAAGCTGTTATGCTATGGCGAGTGGATGGACACAGTTTGTTGGCGAATCTTGTTGCGATAGTTAAAGCTAATTATAGTTTTTTCAAATTAGATTCTGGAATTATTTCAGAAGAAGACATTCCATTATTTGTAGAGGCAATAAACTATACTAAAGCTCAAAAGAAACAAGCACTTCGTTATGCTCAGCAGAATTTTTTCTCCAAAGGAGTTACTACGGTTTCTGATGCTGGACTCAGTTTAGATGAAGTTGAATTAATTAAAATGATGCAAGAGTCTGGAACACTTGATATGAATGTTTATGCTATGCTATATGGAACTCCAGATGCTTTAAACTTCGATACTATTTGGAATGATAAACTCACAGTAAATGCTATAAAAGTAGTGTTTGATGGATCGGTAGGTTCGCAAACTGCCTGTTTTAAACAGCCATATAAGGGAACTAATAATTATGGGACTCTTTTTATGACCAGAGATAGCTTGAAGAAAATTACTGAGTTGGTTTATGAAAAAGGAGCTCAACTTAATGTTCATTGCATTGGAGATTCGGCTGTAAAAGTTGCGCTAGAGGTTATGGGAGAAGTACTAAAACGAACAAACGGATTAGCATGGAGAATAGAGCATGCTCAAGTTGTTGGAGAAGCTGAAATGCAATTGTTTAAAAAGTATTCTATAATACCGTCAGTTCAACCATCTCATATATGGGATGATATTACCATTGCTGAAAAAAATCTTACTGCAATCCAATTAGCCAATTCTTATAGATTAAAATCTTTATTAGAATTAAACTTAACAATTCCTCTGGGTACTGATTATCCTGTTGCGACTAATAACCCTATTTACACTTTTTATAATGCAATATATCGTCCAAATCAATCTTGGGTGAATCAATCAGAAATTTTAACAAGAGAAGAAGCACTAAAAGGAATTACTTTTTGGGTAGCACTTGCAAATAAAACCTATGAAAACAATGGAAGTTTAGAAGTGGGGAAAGATGCAGATTTTGTAATTCTGGATAGAGATATTATAAAAATATCTCAAGAGGAAATTAAAGCAACTGAAGTATTAAAAACATTTTCAGGCGGTCAGATTGTTTTTGAAAACATGAAATAGATTTAGCTATATTCCATATACATCCTTACCCAATCAGGGTTTTGCATGTCTTTAAATAACTCAAACATTTTTGGTCCATAGAAAAAATCTTGAATTTTTTCTATCCCATATTTTTGTAGATAAACTGTTTGCATGTAACTAGGTCTCCATCTGTTTGCAGCCCAACCAATATCTTCTTCGGGTACTGCAGAGGCTCCTTTTCCGTACTTTGGATGAATGGAATATCGAAGTTTCCAAATATCCCAAACTGGTAAACATATTGGTCTCATTTCGTTCCACAAAGTGTCAGAAATCAGAACTCCACCAATAGCTTTAGGATCGTCAATTATAATTCCGCAATCTATTCCTGCTTCTTCAAAAAAATTGATTCCTTTTGGGTTGGCTTTATTTTTTACAAGGCCCTTCGCGAATATTACAAAGTTGTTTTCTGAGATGCTTTCTTTGCTAACAATTCTACCAGAAACAGTATCAACTCCAAGAATTACGAAGGTAATTACACCTGAGTTTACAGTTGGATTTATACTAAATCCTAATTCATATTTCAGTTTGGTTTGTTTCTGAGAAAAAGTATTCAAAGAGAAAAAACCGATTGAAATCGTAAAAAGTAAGGTTCTTAGTATAGTAGATTTAAGTAATGTCATTTTTAAAAGTGTTTTTACAGTTAGAGTCTTTCAAAAACTAAGCCACTTATTACAAACGTTGGAGAGGAGTACAAACTCCTTCTACACAACTGTAGCATTTTAGTTTGTCTTTGAAAATAGAAGACTTAAATACAGACTTGTTCAAGAGCATTCTCACACATTCTTGAATTCCTTCAATAATTGAAGGGTGAGGATGAATAAGTTCCGCAAGTTCATCAATTCCTTTGTCCATTTTAATAAGCAAAGCAACTGCTTGTATTGCACTAGAGGCATGTTCACCAATGGCACGCATTCCAAGTATTTTCATCTCTTCATCATTGGTTACAATGATTTTAAAGAAACCTTCAGTTTTCCTCATAGCTATTGCCCTTGCAATTGCAGAGTAATCAATTTTTACAACCTTCACAGGTATGTTTTGCTCAATACATTGCTTTTCGTTCATTCCAACAGAAGCAACTTCAGGATCAAGAAACATGATTGTACTGATATTGTCATAAGAAATACGCTCAGGTTGTTTCTCCATGAACATACGCTCAATGGCATGTCTTGCTTCCAATTCTCCTACATTAACTAAGGATAAATTACCCGAAACATCACCAACAGCATATATATTAGGGATATTTGTTTGAGTGTCGTCATCACCAATATGTCTTCCTCTTTCACTCATTTTTACCCCAACATTTTCCATTCCGATATTCTCGAAATTAGGAATCCTACCAATTGATAGCAATGCTTTTTCTACTCTTATTACTTCTTTTTTACCATCTTGGTAAACTAATTCGTATTCTACTTCACCATCTATTTTTTCAAGTCTTTCTAGTGTAGCTTTATTATGGATTGTAACTCCATTCTTTTTAAGATTATTAGCTACTAAAGAAGAGATATCTCTGTCTTCGAAAGGTAAAATATGATCGGCTTTATCAATTAAGTAAACTTTAGTTTTACTAAAGCTAGAAAACATAGTTGCGTACTCACAACCAATAACTCCTGCACCTACTATAACTAAACTCTTAGGAAATGACTCCATGTGGTGAATTCCATCACTTGTCATTATTATTTTTTCATCAACATCAATATTAGGGATTTTTCGTGGTCTACTTCCAGTAGCAATCACAATATTTTCTGCCCATATTTTTGTTTCTGTATCGTCTTTTCTTTTAATTTCTATTTCGTGATTAGAAACCATTGTAGCAGTTCCCTTTTCATATTCAAACTTCTCTTTAAGCTTGCTGTCCAGCATTTTAACGTGAGAAGAGTATTGAAATTTTCTTTCGAAAATTGCGTCTTTTATCGTTTTTTGAACATCATCCCAAGTAACTTCTAGTTGCCTTCTTCCTGCAGAATAAAGCGAAGAGTTAATAGTATCTACCTTTCTTGATAGCTCCCACATTGTTTTAGAAGTAAGTGCTCCATTATAAATTCCGGCTCCACCTAGTTTGTCTTTTTCTATAAGAACTACTGATTTATCAAAATCAACCGCTCGCATGGCTGCAGCATATCCTGCTGGTCCACCACCTATGATTGCAACATCAAATTTTCGAATTGAATTTTCTTCCACTTTGTTTTCTTAGATTCATCTTATCATACGCAAGATAAATTGTTTGTTTTACTCAGCTAAGGTATAAAAAATTTGATTTTTAAGTATTGTTTAGTTCAACTTCTTAAACAGTTTGTTTTTTGTATTTTTGTGGACTTCTTACATAAAGAAAAAAGCAATTCATGGAATATCAAGATTGGTTGGAATTACCGAAACAAACCAAAGACAAGAATAAAAAGTTTATTACTAAACTTAAAAATAAGAAACCCAAGAATTTGGATGATATGTTTCATGAAAAGCACGAAGAAGTTTTTGAAGACATTGACTGCTTAAAGTGCGGTAATTGCTGCAAAACAACAAGTCCAATTTTTAGAGAAGTAGATATAAAGCGTATCGCTAAAAAACTAAGAATGAAGGAGCCAGACTTTATCGATTATTATTTGAAAATTGATGGAGATGGAGATTATGTGCTACAAGAAGCACCTTGCGCATTTTTTGATGAGCAAGATAATACGTGTGGAATTTATGATTTTAGACCTGCGGCCTGTGGAGAATATCCGCATACTAACAGAAAAAACATGTTCCAAATATTAGATTTAACTCTAAGTAACACAGAAGTTTGCCCTGCAGTTGCTCGTATAGTTACCGAATTAGAAAAAGTAACTAATATGGATAGAAAGTTACCTAGGACTAGGGATTAGGTTCTTAACAACAAGAAGCATCACCACTATTCACATCAGAAGTGAAAGGAATGTTTCCTCCACATCCTTCGAATATTCCATAGTGGGCATCCCAAGTTCCATAAAAATCGAAGTGTTTTTTATACCTAGTTTCGTTAAGCATATTGTAAGAGTTTCCACAAACTGTCATCACTTTTCCTTTTTCAAAAATGTGGTGTTCATCTAGTTTCATGCTCAATTCTTCTTCAGGAATCCCTCCTTTGTAAGCTACAGCCTGTCCGTAATCTTCACAGTCAGATTCCAAACCATCTAGTTTCCATAAACGGTATGTTACTGAGTAGAATTTAATGTCTCCAACTAGCTCTTCAAGCTCTTCGTTTTCTATTGTAATAGGTTTGTCTTCAACAGCTCTAGGATCTGTAAAACCTGCTTTTTTAGCTGTATTCAAAAAATCATTCCAATACAAAGCACCACTCAAACATTCTCCCCAAAGGATTTTGTCATCTTGTAAATGTTGTGGTATTCTTCTATCAGAATATACATCAGAAAAGTACATTTCTCCTCCTGGCTTCAACAGCTCGTAAGCATCTTTCAATACTTTGTGCTTATCCATTGCTAGGTTTATAACACAGTTAGATATAATTACATCAAACGAACCTTTTTCAAGATTCAATTCATCTAATTTTTCAATATTTCCTTTTATAAATTCTACATTCGATTTTTTGTATCCAAATTTTTCTCTGTGGTATTCGATATGATCATTGGCAACTTTTAGTTGTTCATCAGTCATGTCAACTCCTACAACATATCCGTTTTCTCCAACAAGTTTTCCAGCAATGTAGCAATCTCTTCCACTTCCCGAACCTAAATCTAATATTCTAAGTCCTTCTACATCAGTAGGAATAGTTAATCCACATCCGTAATATTTAGCTTGAACTTCTTCAGCAACAATATTAAGAGCTTCCAATATATGCTTTGGTGGTCTTGTTAAAGTACAACAAGCATTCGTTTTCAAATCTTCGGAATTTTGTAGTTCTGTTCCATAATATTCTTTTACTTCTTCGTGGATATCTTGCATTAGATTATTTTTTATAAAGGTATAAAAATGGAGTCGTATTATAGATTGTTTCATTACATAATGAAACAGATTTTTTAATGATTTAATAATTCTCCTTGAATTTCAAAAGGATGAAAACGAGCGAATAATGAATCGGAAAAATAACCTTTTTCCATAGCCTTTCTTACAGCACTTGCATGTGCTGGATTCTTGTAAGAAAAATCTCTCATAGTTTTAATATTTTTCCACATAGAGAAAGTTGCTTGCATTACTAGCGGCCATTCGCCAATCCCTTTGTTGTAAATAATTTCGGGATATTGATCCATTGATTTAGAAATACTTGGAACTGTTTTCCAGAAGGAATACATATATCTAGGTTTTATTAAAGCTCTAGTTATCACGGCAATTTTTTGAGTAGCTGGTGCAGTTTCAATTTTTTTGAAAGGTTGTTTTTTTCCCCATTCCCCATTTGAAGCAAGGTTATGCATCAGTACATGTGAGTATGCTTCAGAGGTTTGTGTATATTGATTCATAATATCCGAAGCAAGAAATTTCCGAGCTTTTTCCTCGTTCTCAAAAACTGTTAAAAGTGAAAACGTAGAAAAATCTGGTTTTACTGAAAACCCTTTTCCACTTCCTGTTCCAAATGGTTTCCAAAAAGTGAGGCCATCAATCTTTTTACCAGCAACTGGTGGTCTTCCCATTCTGCCAAGTGCTTGTAATTTATTACGAAATCCTTTGTACTGAAATAATGATACAATTGTAGTTTGCGGCATAGCTTAATTTTGTTGTTACAAGTTACTTCAAATTAAGTTTTGGTGTTGAGATAATCAATTAAAAAAAATGGTAAAGTTTGAATCTTATTAAGCTTTTTATTTCACAGATTTAGAAATCTCAATAGCCCGATTTCTCTGTTCTTGATTTAATTGACTTCCAAACAAATGGAAAGAAGAATATTTGTCATTGTTTTCAATAATTATATCAAGTTCTCCAATATCATTTTTAGAGGGTTGAAGAATCCATATGTTTTTTAATTCATCAGAATATAAAGTCATATTAAGTGAATCAAATTTTGGAGGAATCATTGTGTCCAGCTCATAGTCATATTCTTCATGCATTTTTATTTTAGAGTTGTAACTACCATTAGTTTTAGCATACTTAATTATGTCTTCTAGCTTTTTTTCTGTTTCATCAGAATAATAAAAATTTTTTCGCTTTTGTTTGTGTACATACTTTTCTAGTTCATTTGGAATTCTTGGATACATTCCTGAGAATAATCCGAATGTATCTTTTTCATTGATTACAATTTGATAAACAGAAAAATCTGGTCCATTGGAGATTGAAACCGTACTATTTTTTGGTAATGAAAATTTACTTCCACCTAAACTGTAATAATCTAGATTTTTTCCAGAACTTATTCTTTGAATGAATTCGATTTCGTCATTTCTTATAGAGGCTTCCTTAGGTTTATCTCTTAAAAAAAACAGAGCTAAAGAAATTAAAAGTGTTGAGATAACAAAAATCCAAAATAATTTTCGGTTCACATTATTGAGAATATTTTTAACAGAATCTGACATTGAGTATTGTTGTGATTTACAACTTCCTAGCAACCATCAACCCATCTCTTACTGGCATGAGCATGTTTTCTACTCTTGGGTCGGAGTTTATTTTTTTATTGTATTCGTCTAGCGCTTTGGTATCTGTATCGGTATTTACTTCATCAGTCAATACTTTTCCGCTCCACAATACATTATCGGCAATTATAAATCCACCTTGGTTTACTTTATCAATCACCAAATCATAATAATTAGAGTAATTGTGTTTGTCAGCATCTATAAATACTAAATCGAATTTCATATCTAAAGTAGGTATGATGTCAATTGCATTTCCAACTCTCATGTCTATTTGGTTTCCATATCCTGATTTTTCGAAATAGGAGGTAGCCATAGTTTCCAATTCATTGTTTATGTCAATAGTTACCAATTTCCCATCTGGTTGCATTCCCTCTGCAAAACAAATAGCCGAATAACCTGTGTAAGTTCCAATTTCTAGTACGTTTTTAGGTTTTAACATGTGGCTAAACATACTCAAAATTCTTCCTTGAATATGCCCTGATAACATTCTTGGAATAAGCACTTTAAGGTGAGTTTCTCTGTTAAGATTATAAAGAACTTCAGTTTCTTTTTGAGTGTGTTCTTGAGAGTATTGTTCTATTTCTTTTGGTAAAAATTCCATTGTCGTGTTACTTAGTTTTTTATAAAAGGTTTAACTACTTGTTGATTTCCAAGAGTTATTTGTAAATGGTAATATCCAGGATTTAATTCTGATAAAAATAAGGTAAATTCTGATTGAAACCCAAAGCTATTTTCCATGACTATTTTTCCTTGAGTATTCATTACTCTATAGCTCATTTCATTTGGTGGGTTTTCTAAATCATTAATTGAAACTATCAATTGTTCGCTAGCAGGATTAGGCATTGCCGTTATCATGGTAGATTTTTCAATAGTAATAGCAGAAAGAAAAGGGCTGAAGTTTAACACATACAACTTTGCTCCAGGAAAAAACTGATTGTTCTCTTGAGTGATATATAGTGTTTGAGAGTTCAAAAAACTAACTCCTTCTTTTTGAGTTAGTGAAAAGTAAAAGGTAGATCTCCTTCCATTAAAAAAATCACTACCAGTATAATTATCAAAAATCACTATTCTGTCCATTGATAAGATTGCCAACTTCCCCGAAGAATGAATGTCTGCTCCAGTTACCAATGGAGTCATAACACTATCCAAAAGTAATGCAGGATAATTTCCAGCAGAATCGGGTAATTGATACAGTTTAGAATATCCAGATGTTCCCCAGTTTTTTGTTAGAATATACAAGTTTCCATTGTGATGAAAAAGTGCTTCGCAATCTTTGTCTTGATTGGTATCTGGAAATGTTAATTGGTCAGGATAATTGAAATAAATGGCTTCTGGTGTTATATTATTTCCAGTAACAGTATCTAGGTTTGGAAGTTTATAAACTACCAAATTAGTTCGGTTGTGGTTGTTGTTACCGAAATCTCCTACATAATAATTACCCAAATTATCCTGAGTAATATCTTCAAAATCAACTGCAGTAATTCCGTTTAAATAAACTGAATCAATTTGGTTTCCGTTAGAGTCTATTTTGTAAAGTATTGGTCCATCTCCACTATCGTTATGAGTCCAAAAGCTATTGTTTGTTTTGGCAATTAATCCAGAGGTTTCATTTAATTTTGAAGGTAAATTACTAACCAATCTCAAGTTTTGTGCAAGCGCAACCGAGGAGGAAAAAATAAGAAGTAGTAAGAGTTTTTTCATGCTCATTGACTTACAAAATTATAAATGATGTAACCATCTGTAGTTGCTTTACCATCCAAATCAGAATTAACTGTGGTAGTATTTTTTGCGTAATCCAATGCGTTTTGAATTAAGCATTCGTTTGTAGTGTTTGATTTTGAACTATTTACTGAAGCTTGTTTCACTCTACCTAGTTTATCAACCTTAATGTTTACATAAATTTTTCCACCTCCTTTACATACATAGGTTGGCTTATCGGTACTGCAATTTCTTCCTGGAACATTACATGAAACAGTAACACTTCCAGCAAATTGATTACCTCCTTTTTTAGTTTTAGGATTTTCTCCTTTGGGAGCTTTCTTCTTTTTTTTATCTTCTGGATATTTACTAGGATCAAATCCTTTAAGTCCATTTTTTCGTAATTCGTTTACTGTATTGGCATTTTCTGCAGCAATTTCGTCTAGTATTTGTTGTTCAATTTCTGCTTCGCTATAATTTTTATAACTCTGGTTACGAATATTTTGAATATCCTTCATCAGATTGGTAAGCGATTGATTATTTTCTTCAACAATCTCTTCTTCCAAAGGATCCTCGTCTAATTCTGTGAAGTCAAGTTCTAGAAGTAAATCTTTTTCAATGATTATTGAGCCTTGCTCTAGAGTAGAAATGTTGAAATACAAGAAAGCCATTACATGAATAACTAAAGCTATTAGTAGTGCAATGATGCTTGTGGTTTTCCAGTTCTTGTTCATTCGAATCGTTATACCAGTAAAGGTAATACAAATAAAAGAGCCGTTATAGTTATCCTCTATTTTTAAGAATCAATGGATTAATTGGATTAAAATGTCCTTTTTCGTATGTTTGTTTAGTAAAAACACAAAAACGATTGATTGATGGATGATGTAGTTAACAGAGATGAAGTTTATTCTAATGCTGTAAGAGCAGGGAAAAGAACCTATTTTTTTGATGTAAAAGCGACAAGAGGAAACGACCTTTATGTAACAATTACCGAAAGCAAAAAGAAATATAAAGATGATGGTGAATTCTTTTACGAAAAGCACAAATTGTTTTTATACAAGGAAGATTTCGAAAAGTTTAAAGATGGATTTGATGATGTGTTATCAAAAATTGAAGAATTAAGAGCAACAGGAAACTACAAAGAAGACAATAAAGAAGATTACACGGCAAGTGTAAAGTTTGAAGATTTGTAGAAATCTAATATATATTGAATAAAAAAAGGAGCAGTTTTACTGCTCCTTTTTTTATGCCTTAAAAAAGGCTAATTCAGGTTTCTCGTCAATTATTCCAGCATAGTGAAGAGTGTGTAATACGTTTTTTAATAATTTATCAGAAATATCATTGTTTACACTCCATTCTGTAGCGTGAAACCAAGATTCTACATCTTCTAGTTTTTGGTTGTAACGATCACTAACTTCTTGAACTGAAGTTGGCGATAACATAAACTGTTTAGAAGTAAAGTAAATCACTTTTAGCATGTTATCAATAGCCTCTTTTTCTTTTGAAATAATATCATTTGTAGCAGCAATCATAAAACAAGGCCACGGAGTAACGTAATCTCCCAAGTGTTTTAAAGTTCCGTTATCTACGTATGGTTTAGTCGTATATTTTTCCCAATAAAAAGCATCTGTTTCATTCTCAGTAAGAGATTCCAAAGCGCCTTCTAAGTTTTTTATTACTTGAAATTGTTCTTCTTTTATTTTGATTTTCTTGGCATTAGCATCTACAATCGGCATTAAATGCGAACCAGATCCAAAACGGCTAATTGCATAATTCTTATCGTAAATTTCTCCGTAGTAATTTACTGGATTATTAATTCCTGTATAAACTCCCCAAATAAGTGGAGTATTCAAATATTTCCCAATTAGTTTAGATGGATTTCCTTTTACAATATCAGAAATTATTCCTTCTGTAAGTAATATGCAGACATCAATTTCATTATCTCTCAGTGCTTTGGTCATTTGACCTGTACCACCTTTAAAAACAGTCCATTCCAGTTCAATTCCTTCTTTTTCGAACAAGCCATTTTCCATAGCTAGGTGCCAAGTAAGATTAAAGTGTTCGGGAACACCTCCAACTCTTATTTTGGTTAGTTTACTCATTACTTAGGAAACTTCATCTTGTACTTTACAGGAACAATTCCTTTACTAATATCAGTCAATTTACGTTTGTTCAATCTACGTTTCATTGGCGATAAATAATCTGTAAATAGCTTTGCTTCAATATGATCGTATTCATGCTGAACAACTCTTGCTGCTAATCCAGAAAGTTCTTCTTCTACCAATTCCCAGTTTTCATTGTAGTAAGAAATTACTACATTTTCTTGTCTAAAAACTTCTTCCCTTATTCCAGGAATACTCAAACATCCTTCTTCAAATCCCCATTCTTCTCCATGTTCTTCTTCAATAATAGGATTGATGAATACTCGTTTAAATGTTTTTAAAAATTCATTTTCTTTCTTTTCTTCTTCTGTTTCAGCTTCATCTTCAGCAAAAGGAGAACCATCAATGATAAATAACCTTAGTGCTTTTCCAATTTGTGGAGCAGCCAGTCCTACACCATTAGATCCGTACATAGTCTCAAACATATTCGAAATAAGTTTTTTCATTTCGTCATTAAGCTCCTCAATTTCATGAGTGTCTTTTCTTAAGATAGGATGTCCGTATGCGTAAATTGGTAATATCATTGTTCTTTATTCTTTTAAATAGCTGTAGGATTGCGAATCCAAATAACTTTGCAGAATGATGGTAGCACTTATTTTGTCTATCATCTTCTTGTCTCTTCTGTCTTTCTTTTTCATTCCCCCAGCAAACATTGCTTGTTTAGCAAGTTTAGAGGTAAATCGTTCGTCCACTCTTTCCACTTTGATTTCTGGAAATAGCTTGCCGATTTTTTTTGCTAAAGTATCCGAAGGCTTTGTGGCATCAGTTGGTAAGTTTTGTAAGTTCATTGGTTTACCTACCACAATAGTTTCAATTTCTTCGTCTTTCATTAGTTGAGTTAAAAACACATAGATTTCGTTTGTCGCAACAGTAGTTAATCCTGTAGCAAATATTTTGGAACCATCCGTTATAGCAATTCCAGTTCGTTTCATTCCGTAATCTATGGCAAGTATTTTACCCATGTCACAAAAGTAATAGTTTTTACTCAATGATTTTAATAAATCATGGGATTTTAGGAAGCTAAATTTAGTAGAGATTTTAAGTATTTAGATGATATTGTTTTCCTATTTTTATAGTCCATGAAATTTAAAAAACTCCATACCACAAAATCCATAGAATTTTACTCTGCTGATATCAGTACGGTTCTAGAATTACCCGAAATTGTTGAAGGTATAAGTGCTGGATTTCCTTCTCCTGCGGGAGATTTTTTGGATGTGTCTATCGATTTAAATAAAGAATTAATAAAAAGCCCTTCGTCTACTTTTTTTGGAAGAGTAAGAGGAGATAGCATGGTTGATGCTGGATTGAATGATGGTGATTTATTAATTATTGATAAGAGTTTGGAACCAATTGATGGAAAAATTGCTATTTGTTATATTGAAGGTGATTTTACCTGCAAACGTATCAAAATAGAAAATGACATTGTATGGTTAGTAGCTGAAAACAAGTCATATAAACCTATTAAAATCACCAAAGAAGACGATTTTTTAATTTGGGGAATTGTTACTACCGTTATTAAGTCTGTATAATGTTTGGGTTGGTAGATTGCAATAACTTTTACGCTTCGTGCGAGCGTGTATTTCGTCCAGATTTGGAAGGAAAACCTATCGCTATACTCTCTAATAATGACGGTTGTGTAATTGCTCGTAGTGGTGAGGCAAAATTATTGGGTTTGCCAATGGGAGCTCCAGCATTTAAATATGAGCAGTTTTTCAAGGAAAAAAAGATTCATGTATTTTCATCTAATTATCCTTTATATGGCGATATGTCAAATAGGGTGATGAATATATTAGCTGATATGGCTCCCGAAATAGAAATCTATAGCATTGATGAAGCTTTTTTGAAGTACACAAACTGCGATTATTTGGACTTGCAGAGTCATGCAGTGGAAATGAGAAAAAGAGTGGTGAAAGGAACAGGAATTCCTGTGAGTGTTGGTTTTGCAGAAACCAAAGCACTATCTAAAGTGGCCAATAAAATCTCAAAGAAATTTACCGATAAAACAGGTGGAGTGTATATTATCGATTCGGATGAAAAACGAATTAAGGCACTAAAGTGGACCAAAATTGAAGATGTTTGGGGAGTGGGAGGTAAGCTTACAAAGAGATTTAAGTTAATAGGTGTGCACACTGCTTATGATTTTACTCAACTTACAGATGAGTATGTACGTAACCAAATGTCGGTTGTAGAAGTAAGATTGAAGAAGGAGCTGGAAGGAAAACCAATGCTAGATTTAGATGAAGTTAAGCGAAAAAAGAACATTGCAATCACTCGTTCTTTTGATAAGATTTACATTGATTACGAACAGATTAAGGAACGAATAGTTACGTTTGCGGTTACCTGCTCCGAGAAATTAAGAAAACAACAATCGTGTTGTAATTCATTACTTGTTTTTGTTAAAACGAGTAGGCACAGAAAAGATGATTCGCAATATTATAATAGTGTAGTGATGCAGTTGCCTTATCCTACTAGTTCGAGTATTGAGTTGGCTAAGTTTGCCACACAAGGATTAAAAAAGATTTTTAGGAAAGGATACAGATATAAAAAAGCTGGAGTAATTGTAATGGATTTTGTGCCAGAGGATCAATATCAAATGTCTTTATTCGAGAATGCTAATCCAAAGCATAAGCAATTAATGAAAGCGATAGATTTAATTAATCATACTATTGGGAGTGATAAAATAAAGCTGGCTGGCCAAGATTTACAGAAAACTTGGAAGATGAAACAAGAGAAATTATCTCCACGTTACACCACCAAACTGAACGAAATAATTGATATAAAAAGTTAATTATTTAATTGAACTCGCAGACTTATTTTTAAGTTTTGACACAAAATTTACAAACGTTTCAATGTCCTTAGTTGTAGTTGCAATACCAAAAGAAACTCTTGTTGCTCCTCTCATTCTACCAATCATTTTAGACATATATCTTAAATATCCAGTAGTAGAGTCAAATTCTTTTTCTTTACGGCTAGTGTAATACTGAGCCATTTCTTCGTTAGACACACAATGGTTTGTTTCGTCAATTCCTGGGTTGCAAAAACATCCCGATCGAATAGAAATAAGTTGTTTATTGGCTTGGTTTTCTATCCAATCAAATGGGAAAGTATTTCCTTCGGTATCCTGAAAATTAAGAATTACTGTTCCACCTCTATTTTCGGTATTCATTGGTCCAAACATGCGAACAATAGGTGTTCCATTATCGTGTTTTAAAGAAGACATCTCTTTCAGGAATAATCCTGTAAGATCCATTACTCTTTTTCTAATGTTTTCAATTCCAATAGATTCGATAAACTCTAAACCTAAAGTAATTGCAGGGATATCAAGATAATTTAAAGTTCCGTTTTCAAATCTTTCATGGTTAGCAATTAGCAAGTGGTTACTTTCTTTTACTGAAACATAATCAACAGTTCCTCCAGCAAACCAATGTTTTTTTAGTTTAGGAAAAGAATCCTTTTTAACCAGTAAACAACCAATTCCAGTTGGGAAACCAAATATTTTATAAAACGAAACGGTAACAAAATCAGGTTGAACTTCTTTTAAATCTAATTTGCAAGTTGGTACAAATGCTGCAGCATCAAGTACTACATCCCAACCTTTTTCTTTAGCAGTTTTTACCCATGCCCAATCGTGCTTCACTCCTGAAACATTAGATTGTGCAGGAAAACCAAATAATTTATTTTTTTTGTCTTTAAACGAATCAAGATTCTCCATTAATCGATCTTCGTCAATCCTTAAATCTTCTTGACGAATAGGAGAGTAGGTATATTCTGCTCCTTTTGATTTACAGTATTCTCTTATTCCGTTTACCGAATTATGATTATCCGAAGTCATTAAATAATGACCATTATCTTCAAAAGGATAACATTCTCCAACAATTTTTAGAGCTCCAGAAGCATTGGAAGTGAAAATGCAATAATAGTCTTCTGCATTAAAAAAGTCAATGATTTTTTTACGAGCACCTTCTACTAGTTTAGTTGCCATTTGCGAACTAGGATTTGTAGAGTGAGGGTTTCCTAAAATACTTTCTTGTAGTAAATTGTAGTGTTCATGAAGCAAAGATTTAGGATGTAAATTTCCACCAGTATAATCCAAATAAGTTTGTCCCAATTTATCCAATCGGCTAAATTCGGTTAATCTTAGTTTATTAAATACAGCATCTGTAGGTAAGCTATATCTTGATTTAATTTTATTTTTTACAAATATCCCCATGCTTTTTTACTTTGAAAATTATTGATTCAATAACCCTCAAATATAGGAAATTCAATTCATTCTTGTTGAATTTTAGCACAAGACAATTTTTAAAAATTTGGAATATTTTTTTTCATACATTTGAAAAAAATAGGAAACGAATTATATGCACGCTATTGAACCTCATTATCATTGGAGAAACCTTTATGTAGCTTCGGAAGATTTTAGATCTCCGTTCTTCGAGAGAGAATATAGTGAGTTTGAGTTTACTAATAAAGTATATAATTTTTTACTTCATCCGCAATGGGATGACTTTGGATCAGAAACACTTTTTATCAAAATTATTTTTGCTGATTATGAGCAAGGATTTACTGTGATTGAAATGATTGGTGAATGGAATGATTGCATAGAAAATGACATCATGAATCTTAAGCTCGAAGTAATTGAACTGCTGATGGGCGAGGGGATAGATAAGTTTATCGTTATTGGTGAAAACGTATTAAATTTTCATAGTTCGGATGACTTGTATTACGAAGAATGGTTTGATGAATTGGAGGACGGTTGGATTGTTTTCTTAAACTTTCATCAACATGTTTTAGAAGAATTCGAAGATGCCAATATTGATAATTATGTATTAATTGGCGAAGATTTTGAAATGGATAATTGGCGAACTTATAAGCCTATTCAATTATTCAATAAAATAAAGGCCAAAGTAGATAATAGATTCGATTTACCTTTGTTGGATTAAGCTACCAAATAAGCCACATACCCACCAGATATTATTAATAAAAGTTTAGCTAGATTAAATTTGTGACTCTCGTCAGTTTCAAATAAAATGGTAGTTGAAATATGTAAGAACATTCCTACCACAATAGCTAAAATTTTGTTCATTATATTTCCATTCTCTTGGAAAAAATCCATGTAATAAACCGCTACAAAATTTCCTAATGGAGCCATTAGTGAAAATATGATTAGCAAGAAAAATGCTTTTTTCATTTTGACATTAGATTTAACGAAAAGAGTCATTAAAGTAATGGCAATAGGGAACTTGTGTAGTAATATGCTAATTAAGAATGAGTGTTCGTCAGAGTGAACAAAACCATGGGAATGGTTATGTCCCAAAGATTCATTTGCAAGAGGAAGTCCTTCTAAAAAGGCATGAATACATAAACTGATAAGTATAGGTGCGAAAAATTTAGAACTAGCATTTTTATGAGCATGAATATGGCCATGTTCTATTCCTTGGGAGAAATATTCAAGAATTAATTGAATCAAAAATCCTAGTAATACATATATTCCAATGTAGGTTTGATGCTCTGCATATACTTCGGGTATAAGATGAAGTGCTGCAATCCCAAGCATAAATGCTCCACTAAATGCCAATAAAAATTTAAGGCTCCCCGTTATTTTTTCTTTAAGAAAAAACACTAGAAGTCCTCCAGAAAGAACTACTCCAATTAAAAGTAAATATGTAATCCAGTTTTCCATTTATTTTTTTGCGACAATTATTAATCTATCAGAGTTATTTGAATCAAACTCATTAAGTGAATAGTCGCCAAAGGTAGCAATGATTTTTAATCCTGTGTGAGAAAATAAGTTTTCAAAATCTGATAAACTAATAGCTTGTACTTTTTCTTGAAAAGAGAATGTTCTTTTTTGATCTTTAAAATCAATGTGTTTCACAATTTGCCCATCTACTAATTCACGTTTCAAATCAAATTGTACTCCTTCTATTTCCTTGGTTTCTTCCTTAACTAAATCACGAATTACTTTCTCTGCATTAAAGAAATCTAAAACAAAAGTACCGTTTGGTTTCAATGTTTTTTCTACTGAATTAAGCATTTTCACATTCTCCTCATCAGATTCGAAATAGCCAAAACTAGTAAACATATTAAGTACAAAATCGAAAGAGTTTTCTTTATAGATTTCTCGCATATCATGCACATCAAAGTTTAGTCTTTCTTTACTAGATTCTGATGCAGTTTTAATGCTATTGGGAGATAAATCTACTCCAGTTACATTATAGCCAAGATTATTCAAGAAGATAGAGTGACGACCAGCTCCACAAGCTAAATCCAAGATTTTGTTTTCTGGTTTAGGCTTTAGGTATTCAGTTAAATTTTGCAAAAAGAATTCAGCCTCCTTAAAGTCTCTGTTTTTATATAAAATATGGTAGTGTGGCGAATCGAACCAGCTTGCGAACCAATTGTTGTTATTGCTCATTATTTGATTGGAGTTTTGTCCAAAATGGAAGTCTTGTTTAGGAATAATCTAAATATAATAAAGCTGACTAACGAACTTGCACCCCATATCATTACAGAATCCCATTCTTTAAATATTAGTTTCCCAATAAAAAATAGAATTGAGTATGTCATCCAGACAGAAGTAATCCAGCAAACAAATAAGTAAGGGAGATTAGATTTTTCTTCTTTAAAATTGGTTAGTTTTTTAATAGGGTTCCATGCTCCATCTGGTTTTATTTTGTTGTAAAAAGAAAGTAGCTTTTTCTCATCAGTTGGTTTAGTCATAAAAGTGACGATTAACCAAATTACTGTTGTGAACAGAGTTGTAACTAAAAGTATTCCTTCGTTTTCTATAAACGTATTTCCAGATTCTAATTCATACATTGGAGCTATCATATACTTGGCAATTGTATATCCTAAAATTGGCGCTATGGTTGCGCTTATTTCACTCCAAATATTAATTCTCCACCAATACCATCTTAATATTAATACGGCTCCTAATCCAGCAGATGATCCAATTAAGAATCTTGCTGCACCATCTATTGTTTCTATAAAAGTTGTTGTGATAACAGCAACAATCATAATAACTACTGTAAACAACTTTCCTACATTTACCAGCTGTTTCTGAGTTTTATCTTTTCCGAAATTACGTTTGTACAAATCATTGGTTAAGTAACTTGCTCCCCAGTTTAATTGAGTAGAAATTGTACTCATGTAAGCTCCCAAAAATGCAGTAAATAGCAATCCTTTTAATCCTGGAGGCATAAAATCATTCATGGCTCTTACAAATCCTTCACCAGCATTAGAGCTTGTTAAATCTGGATAAACTACCAAAGCACACAGTCCTACAATAATCCATGGCCAAGGTCTTAAGCAATAATGCGCTATTTGAAAAAATAAAGTAGCAAATACGGAGTCTTTTTCACTTTTGGTACTCATCATTCTTTGCGAAATGTAACCGCCACCTCCTGGTTCTGCACCTGGGTACCAACTTGCCCACCATTGAACACCTGTAAATGAAATAAATGCCAAAATAGAAACAGTAAAAGTTCCTATGGAATTGGACTTATCAAAGTTTGGAAAAAAATCAAAACGCCAAGCTGGCAGTTTTTCTTTTAATCCATCAATTCCTCCAACTTGCTCTGAGTTTACCATGATTACTGCCAATATTATACAGCCAGCCATTGCTAATACAAATTGAAGAGCATCAGTAATAGCAACTCCCAACAATCCAGAGATGGAACTGTAAATGGCAATTAAAACCATAAGTCCTGCAACAATATAAAAGGCTGTTTGGAAATCGGTTCCAAAGAAAACCATCATTATTTTTATCATGGCTGAGTTTACCCAACCTATAACAATAGCATTAAAAAATATTCCTAAGTAAATTGATTTGAATCCTCTAAAATAGTTCACAACCTTACCAGAATAACGAATGTCTAAAAACTCTAATTCTGTTAGTACATCAGCTCTTCTCCATAGTTTTGCAAAGAAAAAGGTGGTAACCATTCCTCCAATTAACATGTTCCACCATAGCCAGTTACCTGATATTCCGCTTTTGTGAATTACCTCTGTCACCCATAATGGAGTATCAGCAGCAAACGTAGTTGCAACCATTGATATTCCAGCAATGTACCAAGGTAAATTTCGCCCAGCAAGAAAAAAATCTGTTAGACTTTTACTTGCTGAATTTTTGAAATACAACCCTACGAAGAGTGTTATCGCCAAAAAAGAAATAATGATTGTCCAATCTAGGGCTGTAAAATTCATAGAATTACTGTTTGAGATAAAAACAAAAGTAAGAGTTACGGTTTAATTTCACTAATTAAAATTCAGATTCCAAAACCAACCAATTAAATGTGTCGGTAATAAAATACAATTACTATACTTTCGTTATATTTGCCACTTAACTATTTAGGCAACTATCCCATGTGGAATAAAATAAAATCGAAACCACTTCTTAAAAACTTTATTTTAGCATTTTTAACTGCTGCTATTATTGTTATTCTTACTCTGTTATGGCTAAGAATTTATACCAATCATGGCGAAAAAATAGAGACTCCTAACTTTATGGGACTAACTATTGAAGAAGCTATGAAATTAGCTGATGAAAATAATTTAAGATATTCAGTTGACTCTGTTTATGCATCTAAACCAAAGAACACCATCATACTCCAAAACCCATTACCTTTTTCTGATTCGATAGAATCTTGGGTAAAGAGAGATAGATTTATTTATTTAACTGTTGTTAGAAAATTGGAGCAAAAAATTAAGCTTCCAAGTATCGTAGATAATTCCAAATCTTTGGCATCAACCAAATTAACAATATCAGGATTAAATCCTTCATGGACTTATAAAGCAAGTCCTTACAAAGATGTTGTGATGGATGTTAAGTATAAAGGTAAATCTGTGAAAGCGGGCTTTATTTTACCAAAAGGTTCTAAGGTTGAAGTGATTGTAGGAAAAGGAATGGAGCAGAGTGCTCAAGTTCAAATACCAAACTTGGTAGGTAAAACAATAAATGAAGCTAATATTGAGTTAGGAAGTAAAAGTTTTCAATTAACAGAGATTTACAACAATTGTATGACCAAAGCAGATTCGCTTGTGGCTAAAATTGTTCAGCAAAGCCCAGATTATATGGATGGAAAAACCATAGCTGAGGGTAGTGAAATTATTGTAATTGCTAACAAATAATGCATTCATGAACAGATTATTAGTACTATTATTTCTATGTTTTATATCTTTTAGTGTTTCTTCTCAAGAATCACTTGAGGCATTGGGAACAAACCCTAAATTAAACAGAGAAAATCCAATTTCGGCCAACAGAACAATCGATAAGAACTATGTGTATGCGATTGATACATTAAAGTTGCCTTTTAAGGATGATTTTTCAGGAGATTTATTTAAAAAATTCAATGCTCAACCAACTGATGCAAATGTAAGTGATACACTTTTTCATTCTATTCTAAATGGAGGGATTCCAGATATTGATACTGCTGCATACATGTTTGATACAACTTATCATTACGTATTAACTCCTGTTGCTCCTTTTCCAGATTCATTTTTAATAGATACATTTCCAATTCCTGATTTAGGAACTAGAACAATATGCGATTTAGATGCTTATCCAGTAACATGCATAACTGTTACTGTATGGCCTGCTTACTTTACAGATGATACAATTGGTACTCCAGCAAATCCAGATAATATATATAATGTTACTAGTCCAGATGCTGTTCAAGATTCTGCTTTAGTATATTTTGTTGCTGCTACTGATACATTTTCGCTTTGGCAAGATAATTTTGCATACTTAAATAGTGATTA